>JACCEA010733034.1_pt1 | contig 16778 bp, 17 predicted proteins | sample 7449851 | NCBI WGS metagenome assembly JACCEA01 (sample SAMN15323453, study PRJNA562643) | freshwater metagenome | isolation source: river surface water | place: USA:Blue River Watershed | collected 2017-08-18 | reverse complement strand
GCAAATGCTTTAGCTGATATGGGCGAAAATGACCCTGCACAATTAGAAAGAGTAAAGCATCATCCATTTCGCGCGCCTTTACTTGTTTTAGCCTTAACCACGATCCAAGATCACCCAAAGGTTCCGCACTTCGAACAAATTTTAAGTACGGGTGCTGCTGTTCAAAACTTCTTACTCTCATTACAAGCACAAGGTTTTGCGAGTATGTGGCGTTCTGGTGCAGTTGTAGAATCCAATTGGCTTAAACAACAGTTGGGCTTAAAAGAGCAAGATTTGATTTCTGGTATTATTTATATTGGAACAGCTGCTAAAACGATTGCACCTCGTGCAGAAATAGAGAGTCAAGATTTTTTAAAAATATGGCAACAAGTTTAATCTTATTGATGAATGATTAAAGAAAGAAATTGGTTTCAGGAAAAAAAATGACAGAGTTAAAATTTAGTGATTTAGTTGAGCCTGTGGCTGTAGATCAAAAAACAGCATTAAGAATTACTGTATTAGGTGGTGGAAGTTTTGGTACAGCAATGGCAAATTTAGCTGTACGCAATGGTTGCGATACCATGATTTGGATTCGAGATGCGGCTGTAGCAGAAGAAATTAATCAAACCCATATTAATAAACGTTATTTACCTGATTATCCATTAGAGCCAGCTTTGCGTGCTGTTGCTGATTTAGAATTAGCAGTAAGAGATCGAGATATTATTTTGGTCGCAATTCCTAGTCACTCATTTCGTGATGTTTTAAAACAAATTGCGCCGTTTATTACAGCCCAAGCAGTAGTTTCATTAACCAAAGGCATTGAAGCAAAAACCTTTAGCTTTATGAGTGAGATTATTCGAGATGAACTACCAGAAGTCCCTTATGGTGTTTTATCAGGACCTAATTTAGCAAAAGAAATTATGGCAGGTATGCCATCAGGAACCGTGATTGCAAGTGAATCGGAATTGGTTCGCTATGCGGTACAACATGCTTTGCATAGCGCATTGTTCCGTGTGTTTGGTAGTGATGATGTACACGGTGTGGAACTTGGTGGTGCATTAAAAAATATCTATGCAGTTGCCATGGGAATGGGCGCAGCTTATAACATTGGTGAAAATACCAAGAGTATGATTTTGACCCGTGCTTTGGCTGAGATGAGCCGTTTTGCAGTCAAGCAGGGTGCGAATCCTTTGACTTTCTTAGGGCTTTCTGGTGTAGGTGATTTATTCGCAACTTGTAATAGTCCATTAAGTCGCAACTATCAAATTGGTTTTGCACTCGGTTCGGGTAAAACACTTGATCAAGCCACCAAAGAATTAGGTCAAACAGCCGAAGGGATTAATACCATTGTCCAAGTACGTGCTAAAGCACAAGAACTGGATGTTTATATGCCGATTACCAATGCCTTATATGAAGTTATTTTTGAAAATGCGCCACCAATGACGATCGCTTTATCATTGATGAAAAATGGTCATCGTAGTGATGTAGAATTTGTTTTACCACATCATGAAGTTTAATCAGAAAACTGTCATCAATCATTGTTAATATATAGGTATAAATAATAAGGTCGTTATATGCAGTTAACTTTAGTACGTCACGGTGAAGCATCTCCAGCAATCAATGGTAATGATACTCAACGCCCATTAACAGTGCGTGGACATCAACAAGCTGAGCAAACAGGACATTTTTTAAAAGATGTCATTCAGCCTGAAATTTTTATTGTTAGTCCGCTATTACGTGCCCAAGAAACTTTGGCACACATCAAGGCTCATTTTTACGGCGTTCCTGTTTTAATTTGCGATAAAATTAAACCTGATGATGACGCTAAAGATGCAATTGAATGGTTATCTAAATTACCCTATGAATCTATTGCTGTGGTCTGTCATATGAATGTTGTGGCACATATTGCAGAGCAATTGACCCATGAGAATTTTAATCCGTTTGCATTAGCAGAAGCACGTATTTATGATCAAGCTGTGATTGCTAATGGTTTATCAACACAAAAGAATCGTTTTATACCAACACTATAATTTATATATCCGCGATAGGATAAGGGTACTGAACACCGATGCTGTATATATGGATGCCCGAAACCAATGGAACATGGTATTGGTCGGCAGGGGAAAATTGGTTGCAGGCAAATAGTCTTGAGCAGTTGATTCAGGACTTACAAGTGCATAATGGAAAAGAGGCAGTGGTCTATTTTCCAAGCCGTAATGCGCAAATCTTGCAACAGCCTATGACAAAAATGCACTACAAGCAGTTAGGGCAAGAAGGGCTTAAATACTTATTAGAAGAATATGTGACTTTGCCAATCGATCAAATGAAGGTGGTTCATCATTTTCAAAATGATCAGCTTAGTGTGATGGGCGTGGCTCATTCCACAGTTGAGACATGGCAACATGCGCTTAGTCTTTTACCAATTCAAATTGCAGCGTTCTTACCTGATTTTTTAATTTTGCCAACGCCAGAAGAAAACCAAGTGGTGATTGCAAACCTCTATGATTACTTATTGGTAAGAGAATCGGAATGGTCTGGTAATTCAGTGGATGACTTGGGATTATTCCTTGAGTTTCAAACATCTGAAACGAATTATAAGCTGGCAAATCTTAGTTCAACTGAATTAGCAACAGTTATGGCTGCTTCAACCCAAGATCAATACACTGAATTTAGTTACCAATTTCAGCCCTTGGCAAAGGCAAAACAGCATCCATTTAATGTTTTGCCAAAATCCAAGAATGCAGAAGTTCAGTGGTCAGGTTATTGGAAAGCTTCAGCATTGGTTTTGGTTGCCGTCATTTTTGTTCAATTGGGTTATGACGCTTTACGTTGGTCTAAACTAAAAAAAGTGGCTGATCAGACATCGGCTCAGGCGATAGATCAATATAAATTGTGGTTTGGTGAAAATAGTCGCGTTACTGAGCAAAACATTAAAAGTCAGTTCGAAAGTCAATTACGAATGAGTCAGCTGGGTGATACACAAGCACTTTCGTTGTTGAGTCGAGTAGGACCGATTTTAATGCAGAAACAGATCATTGCTCAGCAAGTCAATTATGATGCTTCGACTTTAGCAATGTCATTAAAAGCTAAATCTGCAGATGACTTACAAGGATTAACTCAACAATTAAACCAACAAGGTTTCCAAGCTGAATTGGGTAATGTTCAAGCAGATTCGATTGGTGCGATTGGGGTGGTAAAAGTAAAATAATGAAAGCATTAACAAGTCTACAAAATAGTTTCGATCAAAAAATTGAAACCTTAAATCAATATTTACAGAGCTTATCTGTACGTGAACGCGTGATGGTAATTTTCACAACAGTTTTTTTAGTTGTTGTGATTATTGGTTTTGCATTATGGAAAATGCATGCTTTGGCCGAGCAACAGCAAAAACGTTTAAATGAATTAAAAGATTTAATGGTTTGGATGCAAAGTAATGCAGCAACAATGAAACCTGCAAATGATCTGGAGCTATCAGCAGCAGATAAAATTCAACGTACGGCACAACAACAAGGCTTATCAGTTTCTTCACAGCAGAATGGTGAGCAAATTCAAATTGTCGCTGAACATCAAAATTATGCTGTTCTTGCAAACTTCTTAATGCAACTTTCTCAAATGGGGTTAAGTATCCAGAAAATGGACTTGGTTTCAAATAACAATCAAATCAAGTTAACTGCGACCGTGCAATAACTATATAGGAGCTTGAAGCTCCTTTATAGTTATAGACTCATCATGATGAGTATGATTAACTCTGAATGACTCTAATGATGGTTTGACCACGTTTGGATTGAACATCCATGACAGAATGAATTTTCTCAAGACGAATTTTCATGCTACGCAAACCAATATTGACATTTGCACTATTCACTTCATCGATATTAAAGCCGATACCATCATCTTCAATCTCTAAAATAATTTTTTAAGATCAGAAAAATACAAACGAACAATGACTTTTTTGGCGTAGCTATGTTTGATGACGTTGGTAAGTGCTTCTTCTGTAATCCGCAATAATGTCAAACATTCCAATGTACTAGGTTGTGAATGCCAAAGTTCTGCAAAATCCCAAACAGAGACTAAGATTAAAAATCTGAATAAAACCAGAAAATTGTTTAATCAAGAAGCACTAAAGCAAAGACTCTACAAAATAAGCCTATGTCAAGTATGGTGTTTTGTTGAGCCTATGCCTATAATACGGCTACTTGAAAAATCAGTAGACTGTGATTGGTATGTTATATTCATTTGCTCGCCCTTTGTTGTTTACTTTGGCACCAGAGCGTGCACATGAACTCACACTTTCTATGCTCGATACAGCGCATAAATTTGGATTGATGCATCAGAAAACTGCACATAAACCAGTGAGCTGTATGGGTATCGAGTTTCCAAACCCTGTTGGTCTTGCTGCTGGTTTAGATAAAAATGGTGCGCACATTGATGCTCTAGCTGCTTTGGGTTTCGGTTTTATTGAAATTGGTACCATTACACCACGTCCACAAGCAGGTAATCCTCAACCACGTTTATTTCGTATTCCAGAAGCGAAAGCAATCATCAATCGCATGGGATTCAATAATGACGGTGTTGATCAACTGATTGAAAATGTTAAAGCTGCTAAGTTTAAAGGCGTTTTAGGAATCAACATTGGTAAAAATGCAGATACTGCCGTTGAAGATGCGGTTTCTGATTATTTGATTTGTTTAGAAAAAGTTTATAATTACGCATCATATATTACAGTTAATATTTCCTCACCGAATACAAAGAATTTACGTAGTTTACAAAGTGGCGATGCACTTACAGAGCTATTACAAACTTTGAAACAACGTCAACTAGAACTTGCTAAAGAAAATAATCATTATGTTCCTTTAGTACTCAAAGTAGCGCCAGATTTAACGCCTGAAGATATTACATTTATCGCTAAACAATTATTGAAATTTAAGATTGATGGCTTAATTGTTACCAATACAACATTAGGGCGAGAAGGCGTTGAAAATTTGCCAAATGGTAATGAGGCAGGTGGTTTGTCGGGCGCACCCGTTTTTGAAAAAAGCACCGAATGTTTACGTCAGTTCGCCGATGTTTTAGATGGAAAAATTCCTTTAATTGGTGTCGGGGGGATTGTTTCAGGTGAGCAGGCCGTAGCAAAACAAGAGGCGGGCGCGAGTCTCGTTCAAGTATACAGTGGCCTTATTTATACAGGCCCAACACTAGTAAAAGATTGTGTTAACGCGATGACTGTGTGACATGAACACACTTGATATCATCATCCTGATCATCTTGCTCATTGGAGGGCTGAACGGTTTGCGTCAAGGATTTATAAAAGCCTTTGCGAACTTGATCGGGTGGATATTCGCATTGGTCATTGGGGCTAAATATGCAGTGATTTGGGCACCTGCGATGAGCAGTCTAAGCCAAGACCCAGTTGTGCAAAAAATTGCTGCTTTTGCTTTTATTGTATTAGTCATCGTGATTTGCACGTGGGTGATTACCGCATTCCTCAATGGACTCTTGAAAAGTTTAAAATTGGGCCCATTAAATCGTCTAGCAGGCGGTGCATTTGGTTCACTAAAAGGTTTATTAATTGTCTTGATTGCGATGCAGGGTGTCGGTCCTTGGGTGAATGGTTCACCACATTGGAAACAATCAAAATTTGTACAGATCTTATTGCCATACGCGCCATTAGCGACCGAAATATCAAAAGATGCTGCAAATGAAGCGATACATCAAATGACATCTGAAGGTGCGTTATTACATCGCCCTTCGACTGAAATGGAGGAGTCAGAACGCGCTTCAGTAGATCAACGTTCTGATCATTCAACGAAAAATCCTTTTTATTAATTGGGGTTAAACCCCGTTCCTAGCTTGTCGCGAGGTTGCTATGTGTGGAGTTGTTGGGATTGCCGGTAAATCGCCAGTAAACCAAATGTTATTTGATGCCTTGACGATGTTACAACATCGAGGACAAGATGCAGCAGGGATTGTAACTTGCCATCAAGGGCGTTTATTCCTCCGCAAAGATAATGGTATGGTGCGTGATGTATTCCATACCCGTCACATGCGTGCTTTGCTTGGTAACTATGGGATAGGACATGTTCGTTATCCAACAGCAGGTTCATCAAGTAGTGCTGAAGCACAGCCGTTTTATGTAAACTCTCCATATGGTATTACCCTTGCACACAATGGTAACTTGACCAACGCCGCAGAAATTCATGATGATCTGTTTAAAACAGATTTACGTCACATGAATACTGATTCTGATTCTGAAGTTTTACTCAACGTGTTTGCACATGAGTTACAGAAGATCGGTACACTTAACCCAACGCCAGAAAATATCTTCCACACCGTATCTCGTGTTCATGAGCGTTGTAAAGGTGCTTATGGGGTTGTTGCGATGATCACAGGTCATGGGCTTGTTGGTTTTCGTGATCCAAACGGGATTCGTCCTTTGGTTTATGGTTCTCGTGAAACTGAGCAAGGCACTGAATATATCATTGCCTCTGAATCCGTTGCGATTACAGCGCTAGGTTTTAAAGTTGAGCGTGATATTGCACCAGGTGAGGCAATTTTCATTAATTCAAATGGTGAATTGTTTACCAAACAATGTGCAGTAAATCCTGAATATCGTCCATGTATTTTTGAATATGTGTACTTTGCTCGTCCAGATGCAACAATTGATGGCATCTCAGTTTATAAAGCTCGTTTAAAAATGGGTGAAAAGCTGGCTTATAAAATTTTGAAGGAATGGGGTGAAGAGCACGATATTGATGTGGTCATTCCAATTCCAGATACCAGCCGTACTTCAGCATTAGAATTGGCTAATATTTTGGGCGTGAAATTCCGTGAAGGTTTTATGAAAAACCGTTACATCGGACGTACCTTCATTATGCCAGGTCAACAGCAGCGTAAAAAATCAGTTCGTCAAAAGCTAAACCCAGTTGAGCTTGAATTTAAAGATAAAAATGTACTGTTAGTGGATGACTCGATTGTACGTGGTACAACGTGTAATGAGATTATTCAAATGGCACGTGATTCTGGCGCGAAGAAAGTATTCTTTGCTTCGGCTGCACCTATGGTGAAATATCCAAACGTGTATGGTATCGATATGCCAGCAAAATCTGAATTAATTGCTTCAGATCGTACAGTTGAAGAAATTCGTGAGATTATTGGTGCAGATCGTTTAGTTTTCCAAGATTTGGAAGATTTAAAGAACGCAGTGCGTACCAGCAAAGTACCTAATTTAAGAGAATTCGATTGTTCAGTATTTGACGGGATCTATGTGGCTGGTGGGATTGATAATGACTATCTGATTAATCTCGAGCAGAAACGTAATGATTCAGCAAAAAAGAAAGCAGATGGTTATATTGATGTAAATATCGATGCTTCTTCTGTTGATTTAACAGGTATTAGAGAAGAGTAATCATTTAAATCTATAGAAAAGCGGGAAATTCCCGCTTTTTTATTTTATGATATTTAAGGTTTCGAAGCCTCTAAGATCAACAATGTAATCGGGAAAATTTACATTGAAAGAAATGAGCCATTATTTAATTGAAAATAAAAATATTGCATGGTCGGTAAGTTTTTGCTTGCTCGCTATGTTGTCGACAGTTTTTATTCTCAATTTGATTTTGGGGTTGGTCGTTCATTTCTTTGACTACACTCAAGCCATTTGGTGGCATGTTCTTAGTCCATATTTCATCTTTCTTTTATTCTTCGTTATGGTTTGGTCGGTTGGTGCTGAACTGTATGTCTTACGTGAAGGCGGCCATTCACTCGCAAAACAACTTAAAGCTAGACGCCTTGTGTTTGATGAGAGTACGCCCGAAGAAAGCACAGCATTAAAAGTCGTAGAGCAAGTTGCTCAAAGTTTTGCGATCGATACCCCCGCTGTTTATGTGCTCCCAGATGAAGTTGGTGTGAATGCCTTAACCGCAGGCTTTAGATCTCAAGACATCGTAATTATTTTAACGTGGGGTGCTCTACAAAATTTGGATGAGCTAGAGCTATATGGCTTATTAAGTTATGAATTCAACCAGATTTTATCAGGCGAAGCAGTTGAAAATACCAAATTAAAAATCTTATACAGTGGTTTAACCACCTTTAGTCAATGGGGGAGTAAATTAGCTCAAGCAGGCTACAATCCTTATGCAACGTCTTATCGAAACAAATTCGAAACTATTTTTGTTGCGATTGGTGGAGTGATTTGGCTGATTGGTAGTTTAGGCATCTTAATAACGCGTTTAATTAAATATTTGACCTTAAGTGGGCGAACCTTTCGTAATGACCTGAAAACTATGCGTTTGATGAATAATAATGCCAATATTCAAACCTTGTTACGTATCTATGTCCACCATTCAGGGTCGCAAATTCATAGTGCGTATTCAGAATCGATTTCACATATGTGTTTCGCAAATTCTCTTAGTCCGCAAAGTTGGATGAATATTCATCCAAGTATCAAAGATCGAATTTATGAACTAAATCCTACTTTGCTACAGGATTTGCAATTAGAAAATTTAAAAAAGCTACGCAATCGTCCTTTTTTTAGTCTGTTTCGTTCTTTGGAAGAAGAAATGACAGATATGACATTACCTTGGAGTTCTCCACAGCCTTTACCTTTATTACGTTTATCACCGATCAGTTTTGCCTTAAATGATGCAATTAAGCCTTTAAACTCTGAAATGCGGAAGAATAAAAAACGCCCAGAATTGATACAAAGAGCGATGCAAACGGCGACAGGTTCAAGGGAAGTGATGGTTGCGATTTTGATGATTCGTCAATATCGTGAATTCATTCCTCAAGAAGCTGCTGTAAGTCATGCAATTGTAGATTCTTTATTGAATTTAGATGGTCGTATTCATGTTCAAATCTTCCATGATGCCTGTAAGAATATTGGACACATGCCGACAAGTATTGCTCGTCAATTTTTGACTAAATTGGCTTGTATTATTCAAGAAGATGGCGAGGTGGGTTTGCTTGATGCTTTATTATTGGAGCGGGTAAAGCGTGAACTTAATCTTATGCCTGCACATTTACCAACATCATTTGAAGATGTGAAAGCACAAATTGTGCATTTAATTGATGCTTTATTACATGTACAGCAAATTAATAGTCCAAATCAGCTTGAGGTGCGTGAGCGAATTCTTCAACAGATTTTAGCACCCGAAGAAATGCAGATTTATGCAGATATTTCTGATGAACCACTTGATTTAGCAGAAATTTTAAATGATGTTTCAGGCTTATTATTACGTGATCGCCTCAATATTTTAGCGATTGCAGAGCGATGTTTATGGAGCGATCGTATCATCACGCAAGATGAATTAGATGTTTTAGAATTGCTTTATTGGCGTTTAGGATTCGATACACGTGAAGTTGTTGAACAAATGCAAAAGAAAAATAGTTTGATGATTATTTAATAATAAACTCGTATTAGAGCTAGAAAGATCAAGCTTAAAACGTTACGTGACAATCACATAAAATGATTTAATTTCAAGGTAAGCTTGCCCTTTATTTTAATCTTGAATTACGCATTTTTTGAGTAAGTTATGCAACATATTGAAATTTTAAAGGCTTTATTTTTAGGGTTTATTGAGGGTTTGACCGAGTTTTTACCGATTTCAAGTACGGGTCATTTAATTTTATTTGGTCACATGATCGACTTCCATTCTGACGATGGGCGTGTATTTGAAGTTGTCATTCAGCTTGGTGCAATTTTGGCTGTCTGTTGGCTATACCGACAAAAGATTTTTGATTTGGTTAAAGGTTTTTTTAGTGGCGATTCAGAAGCGCGTCATTTTGCTTTTAGCGTTTTAATTGCTTTTTTTCCTGCTGTCGTGATTGGTATTTTTGCAGTCGATTTTATTAAAAGTGTTCTATTTAGTCCACTTGTGGTCGCAATCGCACTGATTGTTGGTGGTCTGATTATTTTCTGGGTTGAATCCAAGAATTTTGATCATAAAACAACTGAAGCGACAAAAATTACTTACAAGCAAGCTTTTTTAGTCGGTTGTGCACAATGTGTTGCGATGATTCCAGGGACTTCTCGTTCTGGTGCTACCATTGTGGGAGGAATGTTCTCAGGTTTGTCTCGTAAAGCGGCAACAGAATTTTCTTTCTTTCTCGCGATGCCAACGATGTTGGGGGCTGCAACTTTTGATCTTATTCGTAATGCGGATGTATTGACACAAGATAATATGTTGAATATCGGGGTTGGTTTTGTTGCTGCTTTTATTTCGGCATTATTGGTGGTGAGCGCATTAGTTAAATTTGTTGAACGCCACACTTTACGCGTATTTGCTTGGTATCGGATTGTACTGGGTATAATTTTATTATTTGTTTTTCTATAAAAATAAAATCTCCCTTTTAGAAAAATTACTAAAAGGGAGAGATTCTAAGTTAAAATTCTTATTCTTTATTTCTTTTTTCATGTTTAGAACTGGTTCGATTGTAAGATGACAATAGCTAAAATGAATGCCCGAGATTTAATCATTGATTTACTTTTAGGGCTACAAGGTCGTGAGATCTCGATTAAACAAATTATTATCGCAGCGAAGCTTTTTGAGATTAGCGAAAATAGTATTCGTGTCGCAGTAACCCGATTATCTAGTGATGGGGTGATTGAAGCGATTGAGCGGGGTATATATCAATTTACGGCTAAATCACACGAATGGGCCGATGTAATGTTGAACCGTAAAAACGGAATTAAACAAACAAAACAATGGGATCATCAATACTTAGCTGTCTTTACTGGTGAATTAGGGCGGGTTGATCGTACAGCTTTAAACCGCCGAGAACGCGCATTAAAGCACTTCGGTTTTAAAGAGTTAGAACAAGGTATTTATATTCGCCCTGATAATTTAGCCATTTCTTTTAAAGAGGTATTTTTGGCATTACAAGCTTCTGGCTTAGAAAAAAGCGCCAAAATTTGCCAAATTAATCATTTCGACACCACAACATTAAATAAAATTCCGAAGCTTTGGCCCACTCAAACACTTAACCAAAACTATAAAAAATATAGTCAAATGATTCAAAAGTGGTTGGAGACAGTTGAGCAATTAAGCTTAGATATTGCTGCTAAAGAATCGCTATTGCTTGGTCGGCAGACCATTTCTTTGCTGATGAATGATCCATTATTGCCTGAGGATTTTGTTGATGTTCATTTACGTGATCAATTTGCGTTAAGTGTTCAGCAATTGGATCAGACTGGACTGGAATTGTGGCAACGATTCTATGAAATCAGTTTAGTATAAATATTACTGAAAAATTAATTTTAATGTATTGACAGAAATATTACTTAATCTAAAATAAAAAATATATTTATGTATTTATAGAAATAAAAAAATTGTAGGGTAGGGATATGAATACACGTACATCAATAAGTGATTTGTTCACAAGAGAAGAAATCACAGAATTGACAACAAAGTCAGATTTACACGGTAGTTGGGCTGTTTTATCAACTTGGGCAGTCATTGGTGGAACCTTCACTGCAGTTGCCAGTACATGGGAGTATTTACCTGTCTGGGGCAAATTACTGATGTGTATAGCTGCATTGGTAATATTAGCGGGTCGTCAACTTGCGCTTGCAATCATTATGCATGATGCTTCACACCAGAGCTTATTTAAAACCAAATGGCTGAATGATATTGCCACTGATTGGCTTTGTGCTCGCCCAATCTGGAATGATTTAAAGAAATATCGTGCCCATCATTTACGCCATCACAGTAAGACTTCTACCGTAGACGATCCTGATCTGTCTTTGGTAGAGGGTTTTCCAACTTCGAAGAAATCGTTAATGCGTAAGTTTTTCCGTGATGTTTCTGGAATAACAGGATTAAAATTCGCACTTGGACGAGTGCTTATGGATGTTGAGAAAATGGAGTGGACGGTATCTAACGACCGTCGTTGGATTTCTCAAGAGGGACGCCATTGGGTCGACTATCCAAAAGCATTTCTAAAAAATAGTGGTGGTGCAATAGCAACAAATGCTGCTTTGTTTTCAATATTATGGGCAGCCGGTCATCCTAAATTGTATGCGCTTTGGATATTGGCATATTTAACACCATTTCCATTATTTTTACGTGTTCGTTCGATGGCAGAACATGCAGGTATGCCAACCAGTAATAGTGCATTAACCAATACACGGTCTACAAAAGCAGGTTATATTGCTCGTGCTTTAGTTGCGCCCATCCATGTCAATTTCCATAAAGAACATCACTTAATGGCAACAGTTCCATATTTTAAGTTACCTAAAATGCACCAGATGTTATTAGAGCGTGGGCATGTTCCTGAGCCTCCTAGTTACTGGCAAGTCTTAAATGAACTTTCAGATCAAGCTGATTAAATGTTTGTTTATAGTTTTAGTCATAATTTAAAAATAATCTAAGTCATTTGGGATGTATTGTTATGGCACTTAGTAAGCATGAAATTACTCGTTTTTTGGCACAGGAATTTCCTCAAGCACTCGAAAAAACTAGTATCGAAGAGATTAGTCCTAAAGGGGCACAGTTACTTTATAAAATCGATCAGAACGATTTACGTCCAGGTCAAACTGTATCAGGTCCAACCTTGATGTTGGTGGCTGATTTCGCGCTATATGTTGCGATTATGGGACATTTAGGTCTAATTGCTATGGCTGTTACAACCAATATGACCATTAATTTTTTTCGTAAACCGAATGGAAATCAAGATATTAAAGCTGAGTGTAAATTAATCAAAGTTGGTAAAACATTAGTTACAGGTGAAGTGTGGTTATATTCTTTGGATGATGAAGAACCAATTGCGCATGTGATTGGAACATATGCGCTTCCACCACGAAAAGCTCAGTAACTATTTGACTAATTAGAATTGTTTAAAACGATCTTGTTTAGAGAGTAATTGACTGGAAATTCCTAAGATTTGAAACTTGGACAATGTGATGGTGCGATTATTAGTGGTTTGCGTGGTCGCCAATTCAATAAATATGTAGCATCATTGGATGCAATTGGTGCATGAATAGACTTAAAAACAGCAATACTTGCCTATCAATGATTGTTGCTTATAAACCCTTTGAACTCTATAAAGGTTTGGGGGATAAAGGTGGAATCGTAAAATTTTCATTAACACAAATTTCAGCAAATTTTATTATTCGAAAGGATAAGTTTCCTGAAGGATTTGGGCAAAAGTCTCGTGAATGGGTAGCGGGTCAACTTGATGGTACTTTTAATATCATCGCAAAATATGAAAAAGAAATTTCTGAAAAATATTGGATGAACATTCCCCCGAAGAACAGCTTAATTATATGAAAATGATGCGCGAAGCTCGTATTTCTTTAACCAAAGCAGGTATTTATGATCCAAAAATGATGAACTTTCTGAAAAAAAGTGCGTTGTAAGCAAAATCCAAATAGTTTTGAATACACCCTGAATGATGAATAAAGCATCGTTTACAATTCTGAAAACCTCTTTATTCATTGTAATTAAGAGGTTTTTTATTCATTCCAAAATGTTAAATTTTAAAAAACATAACAACATTTAAGTATGCGAAAGAGTAAGAACATGCTAAAACTAACTATGTTCAAATTTATTTGTTCTTACTATACTCGGCTAATATGACGCAATCGTTCGACTTCATACCTTTATCGCAAATTGAATCAAATCAAGAACATATTTTAGCGATTAAACGTAATGATTTACTTCCTCTACTCAATGATCCACATCGTTTGAATCATTATGCAGATCATTTAGTTCAAGCTCAAAGTGTATTACTGAATGGTGTTGACCCTAGATTGAATCAGCAATTGAGTGAAGTGATTACCCAGATTATTCAGCAACTTTCAATTTCCAAAAAACATTTAGGTGGCCGTCGTTTTAACGCGTTGCAAAAATGGTTAGGTATAGATGTTGAATACGATGCTGGTCAAGTAAAGTTTGTCAAAGATCTTGAGCGTTTAATCAATGAAGCAAATCATTTAAGTCAGCGCTTACAGATCGAAATCCAAAAATCGCAATCACGACTACAGCAAGCTTTAGGTTTGAGAGAACAGATGGCCGCTTATATCCGCGCCGCTGATGAATTTTTAATAGAATATCCTCAATTTACTCAACAGCAAAAGCTTGACCATTTTGTTGAACGGCTCTCAAAAAAAATAAACACCTTACACACCTTACAAACGAGTAATGATATTGCGATGAAACAAATGCAGTTATCACAAGAGTTATCTTTTGGCTTGCTAGATCGATTTAAAGAAGCACAACAGGTTTTGATTCCTGCATGGCAATATCACGTTAAACAAAGTACAGCATCGACTTCAACAAATACACTTGATCAGCTTGATAAAAGTCGAGAAGATTTAATTAAAAATTTGAAAAAATCATTACAGAAATAAGAGGGAAAAAAGATGTCAGATTCAGAACTTAGCAAATTATCTCATGAGCTTGAAGTAAAGCCTGAGCAACGTTTTGAACAGTTGAATTTAAAAGATTTAGGATTGCAACCACATGATCTTGCAGAAGTAATGGATGCACATAAAGAATTGGCAGATATCAGTACCACAGTGGTAGCTGAATATGGCAAAAATATTGCCAGTAAAACTTCAACTTATACCGATGAACTGTTAAATCTGGTTCAGAATAAAGATTTGGATACGACTGGACAAAAACTTAATGAGGTCGTGCAAGTCGCACAGCAATTGAATACTTCAAGTATTTTGAATAAATCAAAAAGTTCTGGGTTTTTTAGCGGTTTACTGAGTAAGTTTAAAAATGCTAAACAAAATTTTGATCAGCATTTTAATACCACTAAAGAGCAGATTGATGTATTGCTTAAAGAAATTGAAAGCTCTCAATCAGGGTTGAAAGCTCGGGTTGGAACCTTAGATAAAATGTTTGATGCGGTACAGGATGAATATAAACAGCTTGGTGTTTATATTGCTGCAGGGCAATTAAAACAGCAGGATATTCAGCAACAGATCTCAATGCTCACATCACAAGAGCAGGATCAACAAACGACGCAACAGATTTATGATCTCAATCATTTGGCGAATAATCTTGAGAAAAGAGTCAGTGATTTGCAGGTTTTACAACAATCTGCAATGCAGACTTTGCCGATGATTCGGATCATCCAGTCGAATAATTTAATGTTGGTAGATAAGTTCTATGCCATTAAGAATATTACGCTACCTGCATGGAAAAATCAGATTAGTTTGGCGATTTCATTACAAGAGCAAAAGAATAGTGTCCAGTTAGCAAAAGCGATTGATGACACAACGAATGAATTATTACGCCGTAATGCTGAATTATTGCATCAAAACTCAGTCGATACTGCGAAAGCGAATCAACGTTCAGTGATTGATGTGGAAACACTTGAACATGTACAAAACACCCTCATTAAAACTGTAAATGATGTGATTCAGATTCAGAAAGAAGGGATGCAAAAGCGTGCGGAAGCGACAACACGTTTACGTGCTTTGCAAGAGAATTTAAATCATTTAGTGCTTGAGCATAGCCAACCCCCCAAATCTTGATATTTTTAATTTTTGAAGGAAAAATCATTGTCACCCATAAACGATTTTAGTGTACAACCGATTGACCAACGTTTAGATGCATTAAAAAAACGTCAACGTCATTTAATGATCTGGTTCGTTTTAGCCTGTACATTGGTCGTTATTACAGTTGCATCGTTATTTTTGCAAAAAGAATTTATCTATCGGTTCTTTGATCTTTCCACGCATGTTCAGGCATTAGATTTGCCTTATCATGTTCAAGAATTGGTGCCATTTAAACAACCAATCGATTATTTTTTTAATTTATTATCATGGTTTGGTTGGCTGTTTCTAAAAATTTTGGTTTCGTTTATTGGGGCATTTTTACTGCTCAGTTGGATGAAGAAATTTAAGTTTTTTCAACAACGTTTCCAAGCATGGACACAGCGTATTCTGGCTTGGATTATTGCCTTTATTTTGCTTTGGTCTGGTCTGAGCTACATTCAATACGATTGGAAAGATGAAACCAAACAGGCGTATCAACAATGGATGAGCTATCAAAATAATATTGTTGAAAGTCAAATTGCTCAAGATTTACAGCAGGCCAACATTTCATCGACTGAAAAAGCCTATGTGTTGGCGCAAGTAGCTTTATTGCATCAGCCTATCGATCGTAAAACTGCCAATGTCTACGTGAATCAATTGATTGTCGCTGAGAAGAATAATCCGATTCAGTTTAAACAATATGATTTTAAGCCTGAACAGTTATGGGTTATGCAGCAGCAGCTCTACGGTAAGAGTATCACCTCAATTACTCAGCCCTTAGATCTGCGTGCACAACAAGTCGAACGTATTTCTCAGATTGTGAATGTAATTTTATTGGGCTTGATTGTGTTGGTTGTTGCTTTAAGCACCATTTTGTATGTACTCACTAAGCAATTGAAAAATCGCCATATGCGCATTAATCAAAAGCTTGATGTCTCTTAAATCTTAATTCGGTTTATCCGATTAAATTTATAAAAACATACTGTTTTACCTATTTATTAGTTTTGCGTACTATAGCTTCATCGAATGAATTTAGCTGATTTGAACTGCTTAGAATTTGGAGAAATACATGTTAGATCAAAATATTAAAACTCAATTAAAAGCCTATTTAGAACGTTTGGAAAGTCCAATCGAGTTGGTCGCTACCTTAGATGAATCAGACAAAGCAGCGAAAATCAAAGAACTCGTGACTGAAATTGCAGAACTTTCTGACCAAGTTACGGCGCGTTTTGACGGTTCAAACGCTCGCCGTCCGAGTTTCGGTGTAGCTAAAGCAGGTGAACAACCACGTGTGTTCTTTGCTGGTTTACCGATG
>JACCEA011828823.1_pt1 | contig 16782 bp, 6 predicted proteins | sample 7449851 | NCBI WGS metagenome assembly JACCEA01 (sample SAMN15323453, study PRJNA562643) | freshwater metagenome | isolation source: river surface water | place: USA:Blue River Watershed | collected 2017-08-18 | reverse complement strand
TCTGTGTTGAATACTGGACTAATATACGGATTTGCCAATTTAGTAGTAATTTCTAATTGGAAGCTATTGCCATTACCTACTGTTCCAGACTCATTCAAATACGATAAAATTGTACCGGATTCATTCATATAGTTATCAGCAAATGGTTCAATTGATTTTTTATTATCAAAGCTTCCACTTGTTTTATATGGCGTTACTTCCCAATTTGCTTGTGCATTATAAGTTAATGCTTGACCTGCAATATTGAACATATCATATCTGATATTAGTTCCATAAATCATGATGATATCACCGCCAAAACGGCCAGACGCAACTGCATTTTGAGAAATTTCAATAATGAATGAATCTATTGAATCAACAGTTTTAATAATATGTTGCTTAGCAAATAATGAGATTGCCATACTACCGATTAAGTTACCTTGACTATAAGTAGTCACTTTAGTAATTTTACCAGTCGCATCGTTCTGAGTAATTGTTCCGGCATTAACACCCATATCAGCCATTACATAAGCATCACGGAATTCATATATACGACTTTCGCAAGTAAAGTCTTGATTTACTGCTACAGTACCAACAGTTTGTTCTAAAGCAATTTCATACTTATTAGCACTTGTAAGACGAACATCACGTACTACAGCTTCAACAGTGTCAGTTACGAATTTTTGACCTACTTGCGGAATACCAGCAGTTGGTTCAAACTCATAATATTTGTTTTGGCTGAAATCAAGTACACATTTATCACCTTCACGCAGACCATGATTTTTAGCATAGATACGAACACGTTTAGATCCAGCTTCCATTTCAATTGGAGTAGGGTCGGCTTTTAAAGCAAACGCGTTTTTATTTTCAGTATTAAACTTGAATGTAGTTCCGCTTGTATCGAATACACAACGATAGATATTAATCTTCATAGTGTCGAATTGCTGAGCATTCCAAGTGTCGCCATTCAACGAACGGAACATTGTATAATTCAATGGTGGCATTTCAAGAATAACGTCTGATTGATTCAATAATGGTTTACCCAGTGTTGAAATATAAACGCGTGTTTCCGGTGAGAATCCACCAATTACGAATGCGTAAGATTTTGACGCATCAACATATACTGGAGCAGAGAACTGAACAATATATTCTTTACTTGCATCGTCAGAAACATATTTTACTAAGTCACTGGCTTTAACTTCTCGGCGAACAATACCTTCATTTGATGGATATCCGTTAACCATTTCGCGAATTTCGAACCAAATAACGTCTGCAGTAGTATCAACGGCTGCAAAGTATACACCAACTTTAGAGATAAAGCATGATTCATCAACTTTAAAGCCTTGCGCGATTGGATCCCATACCCAACGAGTACCATTAAACATCCAGTGGAAGTGCCAGTCACGACGACCTTCCCAATCTGGCATGTCAGGAATATTTGGGCCAGAGAAGCTGCTAAGAATAACAGATGGATTATTATTCGCAAACGATACAACTGTGACGTCGCGGTTTACAGATGTAGTTGATTTATTCTCAACAGTGGTATTCACATTAAATGTTGGAGTAATAACGTTCAATGTACTAGACTGTTTAGATTGATTTACGCCACCAGCGAAGTAAGTTGCTTCACTACGTGTAGTTTCAACATCTGGATTACCGCTATTTGTTTTATCATTTGACAATACAAATTTCTTTTCACCAGTGAAGAAAGTATTAGCTGGAATACGGAATTCACCAATGATATTACCATCAGCATCACTGATTAATGGTGTAGCACCAAACACAGCAGCATTAGACGTACCAGATACTTGTTGAATAGGTCGGCAATGCTGCGTTACATCAACACCATCAAAATAAGCATACAATTGAGTATTTGGCTTCATATTAGTAGCATAGAACTGTACAATTGTTGACCGACAGTATGGAATTAATGAAACATCTTTAACGATATCGTCGATTGTATAAGATTGAGTTTCTGATCCAATTGATTTAGTTGTCACTGTACGTTGGCTATCAGTTTGAACAGTATTTGTTGTGATAGTTTGTACAGAAGTTCGCCATGACCAAGAAGCAGACGTATTAGTTTCAGTGGTTGATGAAATAATTGACGTATTATAATCGATCCATGAACCATAGTCGGTACCAGTTACTTTCGCAGCATCGGCAACTTCACGTAAAGCATCTACACCAGTATCGATATTGGTTACCATGTTTGGTAATTGTGTATCGTCTGACCAAGTATCAATATTTGGAGATAGCGACATACTACCGTTACGGCGGAATACCATGTACGGGTTAATTGATAATGTTTGAGTCGCGTATGGGTTTTGAATAAACAAATCGTCAACGAATTTTGTAATAGCAATATTACCGAACTGAATGATGTTACTTGACTCACTTGGATCAAATACCATACGAACGTTATTTTGTTTAAACTGTGGGCGTAGATGACCTTTTGCACGATCTAGTGCAGCTTTAAAATCATTATTGTTTACGTCAGACGCATAATAACCTTTAAAGTTATCAACCATGAATCCATTCTTATAACGATCTAAACCATTTTGGTCTTTAATACTCATATTCAATGTTTGTTGCTCAAGCATTGATAATGAAATAGCATATTCCAGGTTATCAACACGTTTGAATAAACGGCCAATTTCTTTCATACTGAATGATTGGTTATCAACATATTTTACTTTAATACCATCCATTGAATATGTATATGGTTCGATATATACTTCATAAAGAAGCATTGCATTTTCATCAGGTTGCGGTAAAGTAGGGTTTTCGCTTGGAATACCTTCTTTGAAATAGAAATTACTATCTTCGTCAACTAACAATAAGTCATTACGAGCTAGATAATATTCAACGTCAAATACTGCAGTAGAATTGAATGTAGGTAATAATGCATTCGTATCCAGAGCCGGCATTTTAATTGAACGGAAATCCAGGTATTCAGACAAACGATATGTTGTACCATTTTTGTTGGTATAAGTAGGGATATCGCCATATTCCAGGTTAAGATCTGGATCATTTACTAATTGGGCATATGAATCAACTGAGAAGAAAGGTGCATTACCACTATGTTCAAAATAGTAGTATGTAACAATTAATCTATCGTCGTTATTGAATATACGTAAAGTATTTCGTGTCAAAAATGCAGGCTTATAGAAGTTATCTGTCTGACCATCATTAAATGTATATTCAGAAGTAATATCTTCATTTAATTCATTATCAACAATTGATACTAATTTTACACTGTCGAGACGATAGCCGTCTGCATGTGGCAATGTTAAAGTAGAACCAACATCTTGTGGTGGCTTAGCTGAAGTTGTATAAGCATGACGAGTTAATGTTTTAGTTTTTTCGAGTTGAGCTGTACGTGTAACTGAAGTTACAAGAGTAACGTTTTTACCACCATGCTGACTTCCTAAAGTTAACTGCAATGAGTTACTTGAGAATTTATACATTGATGGACTAAGGTTAATTTGTGTACCAGTTGGATTAACACCTACCCAGCAAATTACGCTGCCGGCTGTTGGAGAAATGAATGCTTCATTACTACCAGCGTTGAACATAATTGAACCAGTTGCATCCAATACACCACTTAAACGACGACGTACTTGAACGTCTGTGTTCCCGTTATTATTGTTGTCATTATCTCGTATAGTTTTAACCGATCCATAGCCTAATGGGAATAATAGAGTTGTATTATTTGCATTTTCCAGGTTAAGCACGCCCGTAATCGTACCAGCAAATGATGAATCTGCGACAGTTACTGTTTTACCAGCTGATAATACTTTACCAGATACCATTACAAGATCATAAATGTATAATTTATAAAGCTTATCACCTACTGGATAAATATCATATACTTTAAATGCGCCAATTGATTTATTTGCGTCGTCTAAAATGTTAAATGTTTGATCTGTTAAAGTTGATCCGCCTGTATGGTTAATCCATGAAATGCTACTTGCAACATTTAAAGTAATGCTTGTGCATTCAGTGATAGAAGAAGCGGCACCACGTAATTTTTTAGTATCACGAGATTTACGACCAGTAACTACCAGGTTACTTTTATTCGATACATGATAACCTTTTACATAGCCATTACCTGGTGATACTACTGCAACAAAGTTTTCATCTTTACCGCTTGTAGTCCAACCTTGCGTATCAGCTTGACTCTTTTTCTTTTCATTTAAGAACTGAGCTTTCCATGGGATATTAGCAAAGTTACCAGAAGATTCATAAGTACGACGTGCAATCTCTTTCATGATATCGCCGTATTCTGTTTCGTCTTTTTGGTATTCTACTGCATGATGTTGGCGCACTTTTGCAAGGGTAATATAACCAGTTTCAGCACCTTCTTCATCTACATAAGGGCGAACTTCCAAATTCATATTGATCTTATAACGATCTGCGCCTTCAGCAGCGTAGTTCGGATAACCTAAATGCGGATCATATAAAGAATCATCATCTTGTGCAGTTACAATAGATTCTGTGACATTTAAGACAACTTTATATGTTCTTTCAGAAATGATACCGCCATCATCGGTTTTATACAAGTATTTTTCAATAATGATATGATGAGCGTGAATTTTAACGAAATATCCGTTATAATAAAAAATACCTTCATCAATATTGAATAACATTGATTTACCGGTAGGCGCTACTGTATCGGCAGTGGTATTTTCTGGACATGATGGACAACGTACAGTAACAGTATAAACTAGTACATTATTTGCATCACGGAATTCAATATCTTCACCAGGAATAAACGTTGATTGAACGTTATCAACACCGGTTTTTGTATAAACAACAATTAGGCACGGTGCATCATCGAGGGTTTGCTCTGTCACATCAATAATAGTAGCTTCAACACCAGATACAACACCTACTAAATTTATAGTGCGATTGTTATAAGGTGCTAGAGTGATTAGTTCACCATCATATGCTTCGTTTAAGCGTACATAGTCATATTGTACAAATGAACTTGAACATCCAGAAATTTTCGCGCCATTTTTAAATAAATGGTTACCAATAGATGCAATTTGATTTTGCAACATTGATTGCATTGAGTTAAGTTCACGCGCTTGTACTTCATACCCAGGTTTGTATAAAAACTTATAAAAGTTTTCATCCTCTGAGAAAGTATCGCTATAGGGAGCAAAATTAAATTTCATCGTGTTTCCATGCCTAATTATTTTTTTATATGACAATTATATTTATATAAAAAATTTAGGACCCGAAGGTCCTAAACTTATGTTACTGCGATCGCTCTTAAGTTTTGGAACAATACTGGCATACTTGAATTCGGAGATCTACCAACTAATTTAACGCGGAAAGCAATAAATTCGATTGCGCTTGACCATGAATTACAGTGCTTAGAAGCTGTTAAATCGTATGACATATAGTCAGTCAATTTATTACCTGTATTTTTCTTTTCAAAGTTGTCGATCTTAATCCAACTTAATTTTTCTTCAGGTGCCTGTTCGCCCGGACGAGTGATTTTAATATATACATCAAAATCAGCTTTATTCGGTAAATGAATATCAAACATTACTCGTATATCACTTGCCGCATTTTCTAACATTACTTTAGTAGTCACATATTTAAATGGTTGAGCTCCACGAGACGCGTCTGTTTCGTCAATATAGCGACCACCGGAGTTAGGTGCAACATTATAAGTCGATTCATCAAAATGATCAATACGGTTCGATACAGTAGTCACAGAGAACGAATCTGTATTAAACACCGGACTAATATACGGATTTGGTGGAGTAAATTTACCGTAGATATTAAAACTGTATTCGCCTTTACCTTTAATACGAGGCTCATTCTGTGATGATAATATTACCTGCGGATCTTCTAATGTAATATCAGCCATTGGTGTGAATGAAACATCATTAATATCTGTACCTTCAAATGGATGACCGGTAAGAATCCATGATTCTTTACTACCATATCCGAGATATTGACCAGCAACGTTGAATACATCATATTTAATATTGTTGCCTAAAATATTAATACAGTCAAGGCCGAATCGACCAGCTGAATTAAATGGGCTTTCAATTTCAATAATGAAGCTATCAATTGTATCAACCGCACGGACGATATGCTCTTTAGCGAATAAGCTAATTTCAGCACCAGCAATTTCAGTTGGGATATCTTTACTAACAGTTTTAATATTACCTAGTACAACATTCATGGTAATAGGAGTACCGCCTGCACCTTTATCAGAAGCTAAGAATAAATCGCGATATTCATATTTACGAGTTTCGCAAGTAAATTCTTGTCCAACTTTAAATGATCCAACCATACGGTCAACCATAATTTCATATACATTTAAAGAAGTAGTAGTTTTAACATCTTTAATATATCCCGATCCAGTTAATGTAGAAATAGGCTGACCAATTTGTGGAATACCGCCATTTGTTACAGTAATTTCATAATATAATCCTTTGCCAAAATTCAAGATAACGCGGTCATTTACTCGTAAGTTATGATTATTTGCATATATACGTACGCGGTTATTATTCTTTTGAGTTTCAATCGGATTATATTGTGCTGGTATTTCGAATTGTTCTTCATTAGAGTTACGGAACATAACTACTGTTGGAGACATATCAAATACACAACGATAGATATTAATCTTCATGGTATCAAATTGTTCAGCATTCCAAGTATCGCCATTCAACGAACGGAACATTGTATATGGTAAAGGTGGTTGCTCTAATATTTTATCAGAATTTAATAGTTTTTCACCGAGCTTAGACATATATACACGAGTATCAGGTGAATAACCGCCAACAACAAATGCATAAGATTTAGAAGCATCGACATAAATCGGGATATCAAATTCTACTGGATATGGTGTTTTACCATCTGCGCTTTCATACTTTTTAAGATCGGCACCACGAATTTCAGTGTGTGCAATACCATCATTTGATGGATAGCCATTTACTAATTCACGAATTTCGAACCAGATAACATCAGCTTTATCGTCGACTGCGGCAAAATAAACCTCAACTTTAGAGATAAAGCAAGATTCTTCAACCTTGAATCCTTGTGCAACCGGGTCGCGGGCATATCTTGAACTAACTACTGGTTGTGGTGGAGTATAAATCCACGCATGGTTGTTATAACGAAGCGTACTTGATTTACCACGAACCACATCATTTGACAAACTATTAATAAGTTTAGACGCTTTTGCTTCCCATTCAGAATTCCAAGTATCTTTAAAGAAGCCATAATCTTTATCGCCCACCCATTTATCATATACAGGCTGACATTGTGACATTGCGCGGTTAAAGTTAGTTCTAATTTCTTTATATAATTTTCTTAGTAATTCTTCTAGGCCGCGTTCGTATGATTTAGCTTTATTAATTTGGAGTTCATAGTATTCCCATTCTTGACGAATATACATTTGCGCATTATTAGATTGGGTACGTGCGGCAGCTTCTTGTTGTTCAATACGCTCTTTAATTGCCAATAAACGCATGATAGTAATTTCTTCTTCAGTGTTATTAGCACCGCCCCACCATGAAATATTGTTCATAGCAACGTTTGCATAATAGTAAGAACACACTGGAGTATTTCGTGGGTGATTTGCAAAGAAGAATGCTTTTAAATCACTTTCTGAAATATCAATTAATTCTTCTTCGACTACTTTTGAACTGACAGAAGTAATGGTATTTGTTTTTACATTTTGATCACGAGATACAGTTGTACTAGATTTAGTTTCATTAGAAACAACGGTTCCATAAGTTGGTGTAATAACGTTCATCTGAGCATTTTGCTTAGTCTGAGACACACCACCGGCAAAATAAGTAGCTTGACAACGAGTGGTTTCCATATCCATATTACCGGTATTAGAAGGATCGTCTGTCAAAACAAATACTTTTTCGCCAGTAAAGAATGTATTGGCCGGAATACGAAATTCACCTGATAAAGTACCATCACCATCAACAATCAATTCAGATGTACCGAACATAGATGCATTTCTATTTTTTAATACGTCGCCATCTTTAAGCTGTGTTAATTTACGACAATGTGTATTAACATCTACGCCGTCAAAGAATGCATAAACACGTGTATTCGGTTTCAAATTTGTTGCATAAAATTGAATAGTTTTTGACCGAATATATGGAATAATACTTACGTCTTTTACCATATCGTTGATATTATATGTTTGAGTCTGTTGACCAACATATGTACTTTCAACCGCGCGTGCACTTTCAACTGTTGTTGATTTAACAATATCAGTAGTTGTAGTTACTTTAGTTTTAGTAGTTTCAGTAATAACTGCATTTGAACCACTATAAGATTTAGTGCTTTCAATAACAGGCGTCGCTGCAGATACGGTTGTTTTTACATCAGTAACAATTGATGTATTAAAATCCGCCCATGAACCATATTTTGTTCCGGTTAATTTAGCAGCATCGGCAACTTCTGTTAATGCTTCAACACCAGTATCAACATTCATTACCAGGTTAGGTAAATATTGGTCTTCTGCCCATGTGTCAATATTTGGTGAAATAGACATATTCCCGTTTTTACAGAAGATGAAATACGGGTTAATCGATACTGACTGAGTTGCATTAGCATTTTGAATAAACAAATCGTGCTCATACTTTTTGATTGCCATATTACCTTTATTGATAATATTTTCGCTACGAGCAATTTCAAAAGCAAGACGTAAGTTATTCTGTTTAAATTGTGGGCGCAAAATACCCTTATTAGTATCTAAAGCGGCCTTAAATTCTGGATGTGCAATATCAGCGGCATTGAATGTTTTGAAGTTATCAACAATAATACCGTTTTTATAACGATCCAATCCGTTTTGATCTTTGACACTCATATTCAATGTTTGCTGCTCAAGCAATGTCATTGTTACAGCGTCTTCAATTTTTTCAATACGGTTTTTAAGACGAGTTAAGTCTTTAGTCTTGTATGGTTTATTATCATAGTAAGTAGTTCTAATATCTGTAACTGATCCTAGCGAATCTAAGAAAATACCATATAAAGGCATTGTGTCTTCGTCTGGAACAGGTAATTTTGCAACTTTACCTGGTGTACCTTCTTTGATTTTTAATTCGCCAGAAGTATCAATTACAAGTAAATCAGCTCGGCTCATGTAATATTGAATATCAAAGCTAACTGGTGAATTAACGGCTGGAATACCACTATAATAGTAAGATACTTTATCGTCAGTACGGACACGGAAATCTAAGTAATCAGATGCTTTTAAGCCTTTATATAAAGGAATATCAACTAAGTCTTCTTCATCATAAGAATTGATTGTAAAGTATTCACCATCAATACCATGCTCAAAATATGTATATGTGATTTTGATTACATCTTCTGGGTTGATATTACGGAATGTATTTCGCTTAATACTTGCAGAACTATAAAAATTATGGTTATCAGTACCCTGCACCAATGTATATTCATTAGTGATATCAATTTCTGAAGTACCTGGCCCACCTGAAATAGTAACAGAATCAATTCGAACCGTATCAACTTTTAAGGTTTTAGTCCAACCAGCTTTACTAACAGCTTCGCTACCATTCACAGAAACAGACGTAGTTGTTTTTGTCTTTTTCCGTGGTGCAATATCATCGCGCTTAACTGTTGTCATGATAGTAACAGTACCTGCAGCGAATGATTCACCTAAAGTAACAATTAAAGCTGTATCAGTGATATTCAGATTTGCTGCATCAATATTTGAGCGGGTGCTGCCAACTTGAACCCATGCAATTGTATTTGGATCTTCAACAAAGCGTGAGTTACCATCTAAGATAAATGTATAGCTACCAGTTCCATCTAAAACCGCATTGAAACGAGTACGCAGATTCATTGTCACATTACCGATACGAGTAACGTCTTTAGTACCTAATGGGATAAGCAAAGATGAGTTATGATACGATAGAACATCTTTAAATGTATCATATGGACAAGTTGCATCAAATTGACCATTAGTTAATTTAATACGAACAGTTGATGCAACTTTATCTTTACCATTTAAAGACATACCATATAAATAAACTTTATATTTGTTATTTGGTAATTTATAGATATCATATGCATGGAATGTACCGATAAGCGTATTAGCGGCATTATACATATTGAATTTAAATGTATTTTGATTTGGTGAGCTTGGATTAATATATCCCCAGTCACATACACCGGTACTATCAACGATAACATATTTTGGCTCGTTGATAGTAGAACGAGAAGTTGTTAATGTACCAATATCAATAGCTTTACGGCCTCGCACAACTACATCATTTTGAGTAGCAACACGATATCCTTTTACATAGCCTGAACCTGGAGAAACAATAGCAACATATTTATCTTTATCACCATTTACGCTCCAACCTTTGGTATCTTCAGCATCAATTTTCTTTTCATTTAAGAAGTGAGCTTTCCAAGGAACAACAGTGAAATCGCCATAAGTTTCATAAGTTCGGCGAGATAATTCTTTCATTATATCGCCGTATTCTGTTTCGTCTTTTTGGTATTCAACCGCGTGGTTTTGACGTACTTTAGCTAATGTGATAAAGTTTGTAGTTGTACCATCTTCTACGTAGTCACGCATTGATAGATACATATTAATTTTATATCGGTCAGCACCAGGCGCGCCGAAGTTTGGAGCACCAAAATGTGGGTCCAATAAAGATTTATCTTCGTCAGATGTGATAATATCTTCTACAACGTCTAGGCCAACTCGGTAATAATTATCTGATACGATATTACCATTTTCATCTTTAGTAAGATAGCGATCAACGAGTAATGATTGCTTATGTACTTTAATGAAATAGCTATTATAGTAAAAAACACCTTCATCGATAATGAAAACAAGTGATTTGCCAAGAACAGGTATTTCATCTGTTGGCAATTGTTCCATTACATTAATAGTATAGACATGCTCATCTTTATTATTGTAGATATAAAGGAATTCACCTGGTGCGAATGTTTGCTCTTGGTTTACACCTGATTTAGTATACATAAGAAGCACAAGCGCATCGTCATAAGAATTCATATTATGAGATTGAACAATAGTAGCTTCTACTTTTGTATCTTTACCAACCACTTTATATGACGTATTGAAAGACTCAATTTTATTTTCTAAGTCAATAATACGAGCATAGTCATATTGTACGAAAGAGCTAGTACAACCTGAAATCTTAGCACCATTTTTAAATAAATGATTACCCAGCGCCCCAATTTGATATTGCTTCATTGATTGGAGAACGTTTAATTCACGGGCTTGCACAGAATTACCGGCTTTGAATAAGACGCTATAATACTGCTTGTCTTCGTCAAAGTCGTCAAAGTATGGTGCTTGATTGAATTCCATTATTAATTCCCTAGTAATAGCCTAACGGTTACTTCTTCATCTGCTTCTGGAACAAATTCATCGATAAAATAGATATTATCAAAGAAGATGAATTTATTATTTAAAGTACGTTTACGATGAATACCGTAGTAATTTATTTCTTGATCTGTTTTAAATGACATTGATATAATATATTTATTGGGACCGATATGTCTCACTAAATCAGAATTATATCCATTTAATGGCTCGACATTAACACGACCAAGTACATATTTTTCTGAATTTAATACAATTGCTTTTGCCCATGTGTAATCTGATCCCATATTAGCCATAGCAACATTAGTCAATACACCAGCAACTGAAGAGAATGTTACAGATGCATTTTGTCCATCACCGATAATGATAATATCGATATAGCTATAGTTTTGACCATTGGTGAAAGACGATAATTTTACTTGGCCGTCTTCAACATATACATCTACAATTGCCTGGTCTTCAGCTGCTTGATCTGAGTCAGTCAATATGAATAAGTCACCATCTTGATACTCTGTACCGCCATCCTGAATAAGAATATCTGATACCAAGAATGTGTTTTGATCTTGCTCAACAGAGAAAATAACATTTCGACCATGCATAAATGCTGGGTTAAGCGAGAATGATTTGAAAGTTGTAATCGGATGATTTGAGTTCATAATTACATCAACTGATGAAATTGTACCGCGACGCACAATCTCTTCTGTTGGTTTAGGTACAACATAATCACCTTTTACAATATAATCGATATCGCATACATATTTCCAGACATGGTTATCATCCAGGATAGTATTTGCTTTGAGCTTTCCGCTAGGAGGATAAATTGAGATTGTGCCTGGTGAATAAAGCAATACATAAATACTGCTTTCATAACGCCAAAACGTATTAGCCATGTAAATTATATTTTCTTGCCATTCTGGAATAATAGAACAGTGAGTAATATTATTTGCACGGATATTTTGAGTTGCAACGATACCGTCGTTTAATTGATGAACGTCAATTTCACTAGTTTCATTACAATGACCAATTGATACATCATAATTCTGCATGATTATGTTTTTGATATCATTCTCTAATAAGTTCACCAGCGACCTCAATATGTGGAATTGTTATTTTGTTTTCTTTTACATAGATTTTATTATATGAATAACCTGCTGGGTTAACATATTTATCTATGATCTTGCTATATTTAACGGCCGGAACACTTGATGTAATATTATAAGAGTGACTATGATGGTTTTCACTATTTAAAATTCGGCTGTTATAAGATAGAAATCCGACATTATCTGTATAGCGATTTACATAATAGCATGGAACAACTTTATTGCGGATTTGCAAGCCAGTTCCTTCTTCTGAATTAATGTAATAAGAAATAGGTTTATTATCATAAATTACACTACCAGTATCGGGTTCAATTTCTTTAATATTACCGATAGTAGTAGTTTTAAATTTTAAAACCGCACCGGTACCATCTGTTGTTTTAATTTTATATTCTGGGATATGGTCAAAATTATATCCTTTATTTCTGATTTTAACGGACATAATAGTTCCGTTTAAGTCAACTCCAGTTACAAAGGCATCAAAGTGGCTAGGAATAGCAGTTAAAATTTTATCACCTTGTTTATACCCGGTCCCGCCATTAACAATTTCAATATCATCAATTGTACCTTTTGTCACTGATTTAACAATAAAATTACCGGCAAATAAGTTATTTGATGGATATAAGATATCACCTTTTTTATATAAAGTACCAGGTGTAATAATATCAAGATGCACAAGCGGAATATGTACTTCATTATATGAATAGCCTAGGTTAGTAATTTCTAAAGGCTCACCGATTACAAATTCGTCATATATGTTATTACATTCAACAATATAATAACGAGTGTTATTGATATAGAATGGAATAAATGATTCAATACCCGTCGTGGTATTGCTACGTAGACCACGAATTTTTGAATATAAGCTTAATGGATATAATCCGCTCATAAGAATCAGTGATGTACGAAGATAATTAGATGCACTAGTTTTGAATAATGAATCACGCGAATAAGTAACACTTACTTGCTTATTAAACATCATACGGAATAGAATCTCATATGATGTTTTTGTTCCGCGAGTTTCTAAAAATTCGTTTACTAATTTATAGAGTAATTCCGTTTTAATTGGAGATCCCTCGATAATCGAAATATCGATACCGAGGTTTTTAATTACACGATCTTCATATTCTTTATTGTAAACTTGTTGATACAGCAAATCTCGGCTATTATTAATAATACCGTCAAAGCCGTGCTCTAGTCCCCAATTATAATAGGCCTGCATGAATTTAGTAAATACCGGATAATTCTTGGTTACATCATCCGGCAGCCTATTAAAGGCAAATTCTGGAGTCATTTAAATTATCCTTATACTAGCTCTGTTACATTAATTGATTTGATACGAACAATATTATCTTCTAATGTATTAACGTCTGGATATACAGTTTCACCAATAATATTCAGCAATTCAGTTGATACATATTGTGGAATAATAATATCTAATGTACCGTTTTCAATATCGGCGGTACCAATTGTTGCAACGTTTTTATTATTATGATCAATAATTAAAACTGAATTATTAACAACAGTTAATTTGCACGTTAAATCACCATATGCAAATTCACTACTAGTAATATTCTTTAATGGATTACCAAAATCAATTTGGAATCGTCCTGAACCAAAATTTAAAAATAATGTTTTTTGAATACGTTTATTGATATGTAAAGACGATATTGTTGTTACTTTATTCTTTATATATCCGGTTAAATCAGCATCATAATAGTTAGTATCGAATTTTGATAATATATCTTTATTAAATTCAGTTACGGCTTTCTCAATATCAGCTTTAATAATGGAAGCGTTATTATTTGTTTTAGATCGATCTAGCTTGAACTTAATATCTAATAAAATATCAGTAAAGTTAGGGTCAACAAATATCAAATCTGTTTTTGAAATAATACCATATTGATTTATCATTAAATCACTAATAACTTTTTTAGCTGCGTGAGTTAATAATTCACCTGTTTTAGGTTTAATACTGATATAAGTTTTACCATATTGACGATATTTCGCTGAGCCACCTGACCATACACTGATACTTTCAACGTCACGGAATTCAGATAATATTACCGATTTAATATCTTCTGACGTGATTGCACGACCGCGCTGACGAGAATGGTTAAGGATACCAAAACGTAATTCATCAATCGATTCGCTATCTAGGCCGCCTGAAGCAGCTTCTAATGTATTAATACTAATAAAGGCAGGTTTATAATAGTTAATATTAGTTGGGGGAGTACCGCCAGTTTTAGCTAATACTATATCAAATTTGCCGGTATCATTTGCAGATGAGCCATCTGTTTTGATATATGTAATTTCAATTTGTTCACCTGGACGAGGCTCACGCCCGAAAATATTATGACCAAAATGGATCTGATAAATGCCATTAGTTGATGCGGTTATATAATAACAAAGATCACTTTCTTGGACGCCGTAAAAATTATGATTACGTACATATTCAGTTGAATTAGTTGCATCTTTATTAGATTTAACACGTACACTAATAGTTGTATCATCACAGTAGTTATCATTAACTGTATATTTTTTATAAGGATCTAATACATTGTGCGTTTGTGTACGATATTGGCCTTGAATAATCATAAATTCTTCTGCAGAATATTCATTTTTCGCCGCATCATACAATAGTGTTACGTCATAGGGTGCAATAAAATAAATAGTTTTACCATCATTATTAGTACCTTTGAATTGCTGACCTTTACTGATTTGAATATATGGAACTTCTTCAGCTTCAATTTCTTCGGCATCTACAGTTAATTTAATAAGTGCTTTCGGTGCAGTTATAAATTTAGTCAAATAGTTACGGCTGTTAGCATGACCAATCAGTGCAGTTTTTGTACGAGCTGAATCGGCCATTGATTCGTCTAATAACATTTTCATGTAATAGCCGTTATACATACTTGAATAAGCAAGCATGTTTACAATACGACTAATGTTAGACGCTTCAAAGTTAAAGTCTTTGAAGTAAGGGTCTTGTCTTAAGAAATTAATGATACTATTACGAATATCATTATATTCTAAGCTATTTACTGAACTCATTTTTATCGTACTCGCTCTAATTCTATTACGTGATCTACTTCTTTATCCAAAATCACGACATATACGGTAATATTGATATAGCAATATTGATAGTCATTTGAATAAGAAATTTCAATTTGTGGGTCTTTAAGCCTTGGGTCCAGCAATAAAACTTCACGAATAGACGATTTAATTTCGCTTTCAGTAATTTTATTCGGATGCTCAAATAAATAATTTTTAATATTAGCAGCATACCATTTATTGAACGGTATGTCGTAAGAATTCATTTGGATTGAATTTTGAATAACTTGGCGTATACAGCCTTCGTCACTTAACGTGCTAATATCGCCATTCGCAGTTCTTTCGAAGTTTAGATCGAAATCTGTATACAGTGCCATTTTTATACCTTTTACTTTTTATTTAGCCGCCAATTAAGACGTTCCCCGATCCAACCATTACTTTACCACCACATGCAACCGAGTCACCAATCCGACCAGCTGGTCTGCCATTGATTTTTACGCTACCTGACCCCGCTGCTAATACAGGAGGATGACAACCTTTCTTTGGACAGCAATGTGATACGAATTTATCGCCTACTCGCATTGCTGGTTTTTTATTAGTTAGTACATTACCTGATCCGCTAATACAATTAGTTGGTGGAAAACAACCATGACCAGATTGTGCATCACCTAAACGTCCTGCTGGTTTACCCATAGTAATTCTCCTTTTTCTTGTTTATAAAAAATACCAATCCTTCCATTTCATATCTGCCGATTTACATCTATTACTAACGACTAAACGGTGTATATTTAATTTGATTGATGCTTCTTTTACGGTGTTATATTTTATATTATTTATAACAATACTTTTAGCGGCTGGATTTTTAGACCCTTGTCTAGATTTACTCATTTTTTGTTTAGCTTCTGCAGTATGTTTTTTACCATACATACCGTTATTTTCACCAATCATTCCAGGTTTATATGTGTGATTTAAAATAAGTTCATCATTTTTATCTACTATAATTGTGGAACCATCATCTTTTTTAATAACAACTTTACCAAACATTTTATTTTTTGATCCTCTATTTAATAGAGATAATTTTTCTTTTGTTTCATCTGATAATACATTACCTATTAAGCTATTAGATATTTTTTCTTTTGTTTCATCTGATAATGAATTACCAACTTTAAAATAAGGTAATTCGCCAGATAAATATCGTGGATCGTCACTATTAACAAGTATTTTATTATTAAAATTATCTATAACAACAACTTTACCAGCGGTGCTAAATCCATT
>JACCEA010229973.1_pt1 | contig 16789 bp, 13 predicted proteins | sample 7449851 | NCBI WGS metagenome assembly JACCEA01 (sample SAMN15323453, study PRJNA562643) | freshwater metagenome | isolation source: river surface water | place: USA:Blue River Watershed | collected 2017-08-18 | reverse complement strand
CTCTGGAGTGCGATTTGGTATTAGTGGTAGGCTCCCCAAATTCGTCAAATTCCAATCGCTTGCGAGAGCTTGCGGAGCGTTGCGGCACGGAAAGTTATTTAATTGACGGCCCTGATGATATTAATCCTGTGTGGATTAAAAATAGAAATTGCATCGGTATAACTGCTGGTGCGTCTGCACCGGAAATTTTAGTAAAACAAGTGATCGATAAATTGAAAGCTTGTGGAGCTGAAGTGCCCATCGAAATGGATGGGACACCGGAAAATATCAGTTTTTCGTTACCAAAAGCATTACGCGGTTGAAACCTGATTTTGAATCAGGTTTTTTTGCATTCGCCTGCCGCTGTTTTTTCTGATCGCAGGCGCCCGGCTCGATTTAGTACCAGTTTGATTCCTTCGTCGGCCGTTGCTGCGCAAACTGTCATTGCACCCATCACAATTGCGCCTCCGTCTCTTCTTCCAGGTGTTCTGCCTTCTCCGGTGCCGATAAACGATATTTCGTTAGGAACCGGAAAGCTGTCATGAATTATTGTATTTTTTAGTCCGGCGTGCTCCTGTAATAACCGCTCATTCTCGTCTTGTACGCCGTTATTGTTTAAATCGATAAATAATACCCAGCCTAGATGCCATTTTTTCTTTGCTCGCAGCACCGTCCGTTGGTTGGCAAAAACGGCCTTACTACGAGCTGTCTCAATCGCATCCACTAGAGTTTGGGTTGCTGTTTCTGTTTGGGCTTTTTGAATTTGACGGGAAAAATCAGGCAATGCCAAGGCAGTTAACAGGGCAATTACTGAGATGGTAATGAGAAGTTCAACAAGGGTAAATCCGTAATATTTCATTCATTCCTTTCCTTGGATGACGCGCAAAAAAAGTCGCGTTTAATCTGACGCCAAAGCGGCCATTCAACAACCTGCCTTGACCATATGTCGCCCCTCTAGCATTCCGCGTGGATGCCTATGATAGGCTGATTCAATATAAACAATGTGGCTGGTGCTGTCTATGCGGCAGAGACTAAACAGAAATGACAGTTCAGGCTCAAAAGAGAGAACGCTAATGCGTAAATCGGTATTTGGCTTTACCTTGATTGAATTGTTAGTCACGCTGGTAGTGGTTGCGATTGTTTTGTCTGCGGCCATTCCATCCTTCCAATCCCAAATACTTAATAACCGATCGATCTCATTGGGTGAGGATTTGGCTTCCGCAATCAATTTGGCACGGTCTGAAGCGGTAAAGCGCTCTACCCGAGTAGCAATATGTGCTAGTAAGTCTGGTACTGATTGTGACGGTGCGTGGACCGATGGTTTCATCGTGTTTATCGACACCGCAGCCAAAGATACTGATCCCGCTCCAGTGGTCGGCACCATATTGAAAGTCTGGGGCGCGCTCGATTTGAGAGCTGTTATTACTGCAAAAAGTGACAGGGATGATGTCACGTTTATCCGCTACACCGGGTTGGGCACGCTTGCTCGCGTAACAGAAAAGCAAATTGTTGTTACTGCCGAAATGAAAAAATGCACTATGAGTGCTGCGCGGAAAATTACTGTGGGTTTATCTGGCATGGTTTCAGTATCGAATGTCACATGCTCAGCCAGTTAAATTAGTCGAATCTATTCAGGTGGATTGATCTATGCGGTATCCATTTTTTTTGCGCCGTTGCCAACAAGGTGTTGGGCTGATAGAGGTTCTTGTAACGTTGTTGATTCTCTCTACGGCGCTGCTCACATTGGGCACAATGCAAAATAGATCTTTGCAGTTTAACCAAAGCGCTTATATGCGTTCGCAAGCCAATGTTTTTGCGTATGATATTTTAGATCGAATGCGGGTCAATTTGAGAAATATCGCGTCCTATCATTCAGCGTTAGCTGGACCTGCAGCATCGGCAGTTACATCACCCCTCGCAGCAGTGGATCTTAATGCGTGGCGCACAAATATTTATCGTGCTTTACCTGATGGTAAAGGCGGTGTTTCGTGTGTGGCGGCTACCAGTATTTGTACAGTGACCATTACCTGGAAGGAACTCAGTAGTAATGATGAAGATACTGAAAATGTTTCAGAGTTTACCTATAGCGCCCGGTTGTGAGGATCGTGTTTATGCATAAACGAGAGGCAGGCTTATCGCTGGTTGAACTGATGATTTCAATCACTCTGGGCATTGTGTTGATGACTGGTGTTGTACAGATTTTTTTGTCGAGCAAATCAGTCTTTTCTTCGCAACAAGGACTATCGCGAATTCAAGAAACTGGCCGTTTGGGTATTGAATTTTTAGGAAGAGACATACGTATGGCTGCGTATTATGGATGCTACAGACCTAATCCAAGTATGCCGGGCGGAGAGTTGCAAAACGGCGCTATGGTGATTTCCGGATTACATGGCAATTTTGCTGAAGGGCTTCGCGGATATGACTCTGCCACCAGTGTGCCCGGTGGTGCTGCAGCGTTGGGCGGTAGCATTACTCCTCTGACAAAGGGAACGGCAAATGTTGTTGTTGTGCGTTCCGTGAAAATTGCAGGATTACCTGTATCTAAGTCCAACGATTCGAATGGTGTTTACGCTTATACGCCTAGTCCCGCCGATAAAAATAAATGTGTTGAAGGTATGTGCAAAGATACTGCGGTAATCGTGAGTGATTGTTTTAAGGCTCGCGTTTATCGAATAGCAGTTGACCCTTCTGTAACGGGTAACGAGGTATATTTTCGCCACAATGAGGGGTGGGGTGGTGGAGTTATTGCGACTGAGAATTTTATAAATGGTGAGATTGCAGCAATCAATACCACTGCGTATTTCCTGGCGAAAGGTGTTAGTGGTCAACCTAGCTTATGGCAAAAAACTAACACGGAGGCGCCGGTGGAGTTGTTGGAGGGCGTTGAGCAAATGCGCATCACTTACGCAACAAGTGAAAATGAAAATTACCGCTTGGCGAGTCTGCTTTCAGCAACAGATTGGAGCAAAGTAAATTCTGTTCGAATCGAATTGGTGGTTCGGAGCGCGGACAACAACCTGGTTGATTCCCCGCAGCCTTACACGCTTGGTGGGGTAACCGTAACTCCGGCACCTGAAAGTGGGGTTGCTGATAAATATTTGCGCCAGGTATTTACGTCAACTATTGGTATCCGTAGTCGTGCAACCAATATTCAGTAGGTCTAACTATGAGTTATCTCAATCAAAACTACCGATCTATTAGTTCCAAGACTTCCCAGCAAGGTGTTGTACTTCTTGTTGGTTTGGTAATGGTGCTGCTAATTACTATTGTGGGCTTGTCTGCAATTCGCGGTACCGGATTGCAAGAAAGTATGGCGGGAAATATGCGGGATCTTAATCTGGCATTTCAATCGGCTGAGTCCGGTTTACGATTTGCCGAATCGATTGTCTCTATTTCGGTAAAAACGGTCCCTCCTTTTGATTGCACGGCGGGCCTATGCGTAGATCAGGAGCGGGGTACCCCCGCGAATTCTGTTCGCTGGTGGAATGAAGAAAGTTGGGCAAAAATTGCGGTCGAGGCTGATTTGGGGCTAAAAAATGTCGAGCATCAACCCCGAATAATTTTGGAATTGCTGGATTCGGATGCGGGGTCTTGTGCTGCTGGGGAAGGGAGCGGAATAGGTACGGGAAGTTTAACGATGGTTGGTGATTGCATTCCCTATAGAATCACTGCATTGGGCTACGGTGCGGACGAAAATACCCAGGTAATGGTGCAGTCGGCGTATAAGCGCCATCAGTAGTGGAGATGAAACTATGTTGCTGAATATATGTGTGAATAAATTGCGCTTTCTCTTGCAGCACATTCCTATGCATAAGCTGAATGTGTCACTGGTGGTTGCATCACTAAGCATGTCAATCGCTCACGTCGCAAGTGCAGCTCCTTCTCAGGCGCCGCTGTTTTTATCAAATCCAGTTGTGCCAATTATGATGTTGAATATGTCAAAGGATCATCAACTGTATTTTAAAGTTTATGATGACTATTCAGATTTGGATGGAGATGGAACCCCGGATAATACCTACAAAAACAGCTACGATTATTACGGCTATTTCGATAGCAAAAAATGCTACACCTATAGCACCGCAAACAATCGATTTGAACCATCTCGGAGAGTAGATAGCAGCACCAATTATTGTAACTACGGTGGAACTACAAATGAGTGGAGCGGAAATTTTTTAAACTGGACCAGCATGACCCGTATGGACTCCATTCGTAAAATTTTGTACGGCGGTTTGCGCTCAACGGATACCTCAAGCGTAACTGTGCTTGAGCGAGCTTTTTTGCCTCATGATGCTCACTCATTTGCAAAGTATTACAACGGTAGTGATTTATCGAGCTTGACGCCATTCAATGACACAGCGGCTGTACCAAGAAATCTATCGGCGACTTCTGCTACAGGTATTACAATTTGTAATACCACTCCAGGTGGTACCGCGTTATCACAAAATGTTACCAACGCGCCTTTGTTACGTGTCGCCAAGGGGAATTACACCTTTTGGGCTAGTAATGAGCGTTGGCAATGTAGGTGGAACAGTGAAGTTAGCGCAGCAAATGGTAACGACTCAGCTGCAACAGGGGTTTACGCTTACGGCAATACACCGGTCAATGCAAACAAGTTGGGGAGTGGTTCTGCCAGCGGTGAGTATTACGCGAGGGTTCAAGTTTGTGTCAGTGGGTTGGAGGAGGAAAATTGCCACCAATACCCAAGTGGAAATAAAAAGCCCCAAGGATTATTGCAAGAGTATGGTGAGGTGCGCGGCGGAGCCAGCGTCGCAAAAGTTAATTTCGGATTAATGACAGGTTCTTATACCAAAAATAAATCTGGTGGTGTGCTACGCAAAAATGTTGGCAACATGTCGACTGAAATTAACTCCAGCACTGACGGTACATTCACCAATACCGCAGGCGTAATTAAAACGCTAAATTTGCTGAGAATATACGGTTACCGCTATGAAGACGGAACCTATTTCAACGTCTCAGGAAGCGATAATTGTTCGTGGGGCTTAAACTCTTTCTCGGATAACAACTGCACCAATTGGGGTAACCCGCAAGCAGAAATCTATTTGGAGTCACTACGTTATCTGGCTGGCAAATCGGTAAATGACGCATTTAAAGCAGATGACTCATCCAAAATTTCCGGGTTGGCCACTGCTACTTGGTCTGCGCCAGTGACCTCCGCTAACGCGTGTGCTCCGCTAAGCGTGCTCCAGTTTAACGCTTCTACTACTTCATACGATGGAGACGGTTTGGGGCTCGCTACTGACGTTATTGCGAGTCCGAGTACATTAAATGCATGGACAAATATTATTGCTGATTCAAAGCGCGAAGCGCTTTCGGGAAATTATTTTGTTGGAAAAAATGCGTCGCTAGCAGATGGTTTATGTACAGCAAAATCTCTCGGCGTATTATCGGATATTCAAGGAACTTGCCCGGATGCTCCCAGGTTGGAAGGAAGCTATCATTTAGCAGGATTGGCTTACTATGCGCGGACGAATGATTTTATTTCTGGCGTAAGCGGGACCCAGACTGTCAGAACCTATGGAGTAGCACTTGCTCCAGCACTGCCCAAAGTTGAAATCCCAGTGCCCGGTAGCAGCACGCAAAAAATCACGATTTTGCCTGCATGTCGCGAAAAGGGGGTGGGAACTGCTCCTAATAACGGTGCCTGTGCGATTGTGGATTTTAAAATTTTATCGCAAACAAGTACTTCAACTGTTAACTCTGGCCGGCTTTATGTGAACTGGGAAGATAGTGAGCAGGGTGGTGACTATGACCAGGACTTATGGGGAATTATCGATTATTCCGTAACTGCTTCAACTGCTACCATTGGAACGGATGTGCTTATTTCCTCGGTGGGCTCCAATAAAATTGGATTTGGTTATGTAATCAGTGGGACTAATGAAAAAGATGGGCCGCACTTCCATAGTGGTATCAACAACTACAATGAGTATGAGTGTTCTTCAGGTTGCTCCGTTGGAAATAGTATGGTCTATAAGAGTTGGCCCGTAGGAACATCAACAGATAAGTTTCTGGCGACACCGCTATACTACGCGGCCAAATGGGGTGGGTTCAGCGAGTCTTTGGTAAAAGGTGTTATCGGGTCCAGTAGTTATAATTCCAATAATCGTTTGAATTACTACACTCAAGACAATGTGCTCGCAAAAATTAATAGTCTTGCAAAGCCCGAGTCTTATTATTTTGCGACTGACCCTAGAACCCTGGAGGCCTCTCTGGCTGCGGCGTTGAATGATATCGCTGCAAGTATCGGGTCCTCTTCTGCGGTTGCAACGAATTCGACTCGTCTCTCAGAAGGCTCCTATGTTTATCAGGCGCAGTTTAATAGTGAGAGTTGGAGTGGAACTCTGAATGCGTTTGAGTTTGATAAAGACGGCAAGCTACCTACTTTACCTACGTTCTCAACTAATAATTCGGCCTCAATGCCTCGTAGTGGCTCAGGAAGAAATGTTTATACATTTGACGGCACAAATCGCAAAAACTTCGCATGGGGTCAACTAACCTCTGCGCAAAAGCTCGCACTCCAACTCAGTTCTGAAACCACAGATGCCAACGCACAAAAGCGAGTTGATTGGCTTTTAGGTAATAGTACCCACGAAAGCAATGCTGCTGGTTTGCGCGAGCGTGGTACCGGCGACGCTCGTGTCATATTGGGCGATATTGTTAACTCAAGCCCCGCTTTTGTTGGAGCGTGGGATTTCAGATATCAGCGCTTACCCGTAGGCGGGAGTAGCTATACAGCATTTGTTGAAAGCAAAAAGACACGAATCCCGCGCGTGTTTGTTGGTGCCAACGACGGCATGGTGCATGCGTTTCAGGCTCCTACTAAAGATGTTTCTGGCGGCGAGGTTTTCAAAGAGCTCTATGCATACATTCCCAACATTGCATTTTCAAAATTAGCCAAACTTACGCAACCAGACTACGGTACCAGTGCGAACCCGCATCAATTTATTGTCGATGGGCCGATTACCGTAGGCGATGTCTATATTGGCGGTAGTTGGCGCACAATTGTAGTAGGTACCTTGGGTGCTGGTGGTAAGGGTATTTACGCGCTGGATGTGACAGATGAATTGGATCCGAAGGTGTTATGGGAGTTAAGCGCTGCTGATATTCCAGAGTTGGGCTATGTGATGGGTAAGCCGTTAATTGCGCCGATGAAGAATAATCGCTGGGCGGTAATTATGGGGAATGGAAGTGAAAGCAGTAGCTTCTCAAGCTTACTTGTTATCGATATCGAGCAACCCAAAAGCACTAGTTACACTCGCGTGTTGAATACGGGAGCTGGGATTGGTTTGTCTGCTCCAGAATTGCTTCCCAACGCTATTGGGCAAATCGAAGTAGCCTATGCGGGTGATTTGAGTGGTAATTTGTGGCGCTTTGATCTATCGAGCACAAGTGGTGGAAGTGCATGGAAAAAAGATTATTTGATATTTAAAGCAGTTGATTCCGGCGGTAATGCGCAACCTATCAGCGCGGCTCCGACTCTAGGCTTAAACCCTAAAATGAATAACAAAATTATGGTGTATTTTGGTACCGGGAAATATTTTGATATTGGGGATAATGCGACTCCAGTCTCTCCTCAATACAGTTTCTACGCTGTTGCGGATACAGGCTCGTTGATTACGCGATCAGATATGTTTGCGAAAACACTCACGACCAATTATTCATCAAGGACAAGAAGCGTTGTGCAAGATTCTTCTACACCGGTAAGCGCACCGGATTGGTCTGCTAAGAAAGGGTGGTATTTGGATTTTAATGACACCGCAGGTGAACGCGTAACAACAAAAGCGATTCTATTGCAGGATCGGTTAATTTTCCCAACCTTAATACCTTCGGGTGTCGCATGCGAATACGGTGGGAAAAGTTGGTTAATGCAGGTCACGGGCGTTGGTTGGAAAAATACGCCTCCTCCGCCTGCGGATCCGTTGCATCCAGATGATGGAACTGCGGTGCTGAACGATTATCTTGTCTTGGGCGATTTGGGTTTGGGTCGTTTGCCGGTCTCACCGTCATCCGCGTCTTCGTCCAGTGTTAGTGACGAGTGCACAAATGGATCAACAGGTCAGGCCGCTGTTATCGGAAGTGGCAGTAATGCCACCCTGATGAATGCTGCAACTACCTATAGCCTCTGTGGCGAAGGTAGGCAGTCCTGGCGGCAACTTCAATAAACAGTGGGTGCTTTAGATGAAAAAAGCCATGGGTTTTACGTTGATCGAAGCGATGATTACAGTGACAATTATCGGAATAATTGCTGCTATGGCCTATCCGTCGTATTTGGACTCTATCCGCAGGAGTAATCGCGCCGAAGCTAAAACTGAATTGATGGATCTTGCTCAGCGATTGCAGCGTTGTTATACCGGTTTAGCGCGATTCGATGATGAAGATAATTGCGCTGTCTACAAGGATCTTGCGGATGGCGGTGTTGTGACTCGTGGGTCGGGCTTTTATGAAATCACTATTGGTGCACTTGAGACCGAACCAACTCGAACGGCCTATTTGTTGAAAGCGAAAGCTATTAAGTCTCCACAAACGGAAGGTGATTGCAAGGAACTAACGTTATCCAGCAAAGGTGTTCAATTGCCAGATGGATGCTGGTAGCCGTTTTATAAAAAGAAAAGCGGCCAGATTGGCCGCTTTTTTTATTCATCATCAAGTCCAAGTTTTTGCAGCCTGTATCTTAAAGATCTAAAGCTAATCCCCAAGTGTTTTGCTGCCAATGTTTTATTCCATCTGGCTTGTTCGAGCGCGTTGCATAAAATTTCTTTTTCTACATCTTGCAGGTAATCGTCGAGAGAAGGGTACTCCGCACAGCGGGCGGGATAATCGACGATACTGTTATTGCTGCGAACATTTGCTTTATTACTGGTGCTGACATAGGTTTTTTCATAGGATTCTGGAGCCGGCGTGTCGCGCAGCTGCAAATCGTCTGCATCAATTACGTTGGCTTCACAGAGTGTGAAGGCGCGCTCAAGAATATTTTCCAATTCGCGTACATTGCCAGGAAAATGATAGCTCGCCAATGATTGTTGCGCTCGTGGTGATAGTTTTGGTGCGGGTAAACCAATTTCCGTGGCGAGCTTATTTAACAAATGCTGAGTTAATAGAGTAATATCTTCCCGGCGTTCTCGTAATGGGGCAACAGCTAGTTGAATTACATTTAAACGATAAAAAAGATCTTGCCGGAAGCGCCCTTCTTTTACTTCAGTTTCCAAATGTTTGTGAGTTGCACATAAAATCCGCACATCAGTGGCAACTTCTTCGGCTGCGCCAATCGGGCGAACTGATTTTTCCTGAATTGCGCGCAATAATTTAACTTGCATATCGAGCGGTAAATCTGCGACTTCATCAAAAAACAAAGTGCCGCCCTCAGCAGCTTGAAATAGTCCCACTTTGTCCTGATGGGCACCGGTAAAGCTCCCTTTCTTATGGCCAAAAAATTCGCTTTCCATCAGCTCACGTGGAATTGCTCCACAGTTAACGGCAATAAAAGGTTTGTTTGCGCGCGGCCCCAGGTCGTGAATGGAATGGGCGACAAGTTCCTTGCCCGACCCTGATTCTCCGCTGATATAAACCGGGGCTTGTGAACGCGCCAATTTTTCAATACTTCGGATTAGATCTTGAATGGCCTTTGATTCGCCAATAATCGGCGTTAGTTTGGGAACGGGTTGCGGAGTTAATTGACTTGACTCTATGGCGGTGTTCACTAGTTTGCGCAATGTGGCCAAATCTACCGGTTTGGAGATAAAGTCAAATGCTCCTGCTTTCATCGATTCGATCGCTGTGTCGATACTTCCATGGGCAGTGATTACCGCAACGGGAAGTTGCGGTTGCCGTTGTTGGATATATTCGACGATTTCCAGTCCATTGCCATCCGGCAGCCGCATGTCAGTCAGACATAAGTCATAAGTATTTTCGGATAGTAGTTGTTTTGCGTGCTGGATTCCTGCAGCACTTTGGGTATCGATTTGCATTCGCCCCAAGGTAATTTCCAAGAGTTCACGAATGTCTGGTTCGTCATCGATAATCAGCGCGCGTTTTGCACTCATGGTTAATTCCACTGTTAGGTCGCTTTTTCCGGGTGGGCGAGCTGTAGATGAAAACTGCTTTCGCCGGCTTCTGTGCGTTTATAAGAAATAATTGCCTGATTCGCTTCGCAAAGCTCTTTGCAAATATAAAGACCTAAGCCGGAGCCGGTATTTTCCGTAGTAAAGAATGGCTCGAATAGATGACGGATATTGTCGTCACTAATCCCCGGTCCAAAATCCACTATGCGAATATAGGGTTGCAGGTGGCTTATGTCCACGCCAATTTCAATGCGTAAAGATGGGGTTCCGTGACGTATCCCATTGTCAAACAAATTGGTCAATACCTGTTGCAGTTGACTAGTGTCAAACTTGGCTTTGAGGTTCAAGCCCACGCTTGAATCATCATATTCGTGTTGTATGGACGAATCGCCAATATTCTTTTCAACCACGGAGATGGCTAGTTGTTGACCATTACTTTTTCCGGCTTTGTAGTCTGCAACAAATGTGGGTAGCCACGTTTGTAAGTTGATTTGCTCCGGGTTTGCTGCTTTGCGGCGGGAGAGCTGCAAAATGTTTTCAATGATTTGGTTCACTCGTTTGCTGTGGTTGTTAATTATTTCAAGTAAGCGCAGATCGCTTTGGGGTAGCGTCTGGGATTCGCCTAATAGCTGGCTGGCGTGACTAATGGCACCCAGTGGATTGCGAATTTCATGCGCAATGCTGGCGGTCAAGCGGCCAAGTGATGCGAGTTTTAATTGTTGGGCTTGTTGGTTGAGTGAGCGTACATCTTCCAAAAAAATAAGTGTCTCGGCTGGGTTCCCAGGTTCTAAGTGAGCGAAATTTACTTTAATCTCGATTGTTGCTTGACCCTCAACTTTCATTTGCGGCGCATGATTACCTGCATTATGTAGCCAAGATTGATATTTCTTATACAGTTCAGGAAATCGATCCAGCTTAGTAATTGAGTTGGTGTTTAAATGTGCTCCCAAAAGTTTGGTGGCGGATTGATTCCACAGTTCCAGTTCCATATTTTTATTTAACACCACTATGCCGGTGCGCATGCGTTCGACGATGAGCTGGGCGAGTTTTTGTAGGTGTGCTGCTTGTGCCGCCTGCGCCTCTGCCTCGGCATAAGAGAGGCGAATTTTTTTGGTTAAGTGTTGGAATAGGAGTGCCGTCAAAAATGCCAGAGCACCCAGTGTGCCCGAAGCAAAAATGGCTTTGTTTTCCTGGGTGAGGATCAGGAATCGATAGATACCTTCACTAAGAACGATTAGCGTGGTAATCGCGGCGAGGAAAAATGAGATGCGCTCACTCAGCATAATCCCGCCGGCCGCAATTGCCACTAGCAATAAATAACCCAGGCCACTGGCGGCGCCACCACTGGCGTGCATCAATAAGCTGATGGCTACAGCGTCCACAACTAATGAGCTGAACAGCTTCCTCTGGGAGGGGGAAAACTTGAGTTGCCACATGACTATTAAGGTCATGCAGTTGATTGTTGTGTAAATGGCAGAGGTGTAGAAAAAGAGAGCTGGATTGTCGTTGCCTAGCACTTTGGGCGCAAACTGCAACTCAAACATGATCAATAGCAGGCTACCCAGCAGCGTGCGGTAATAAGTGTAGATCTTCAGCAAATCATAGGGATTGTAATTGCGAATATCGTTAGGTGGCGGAGCGTTCATTGGGTGCGGTGATCCTGTCGTCGAATTGTTGTGCAAAATCCGCTTGGCTTTATCGGCGTGGATCGCGGACAATGCGCGCCTTTGGCGAGTGTAGAAGACCTGCAGGCAAGTTGCTGAGCTACAGGTCAAGAGTTACGCCTATCTCTCTTTTTCCCAGTTATTTTCAGGGCGCTTATGTTGCCATTAAAGTTGATTCTCTCCCAAGTAAATACGCTGGTTGGTGATATTCCCGGCAATACCGCCAAGGTTGTTGCGGAAGCGCGGAAGGCGTTGGCGGCGGGGCCGGCGGATGTGATCCTGTACCCCGAGTTAACGCTCACGGGCTATCCTCCAGAGGATTTGCTTCTACGGCCTAGTTTAGCGTTGCGGATTGAGCGCGCGTTGCAGGAACTTGAGGCGGCAAGCTTGGCGACGTGTTTAGTGATTGGCTATCCACGTTTTCGCGCTGGCAAACTCTACAATATGGCGGGTGTGATTCAGAACGGAAAGTTGATCGCTGAGTATGCCAAGCAGTGCTTGCCCAATTATCAGGTGTTTGATGAGAAGCGCTATTTTGCGGCAGGCGATCAGCCGTGCGTCTTTGATCTAAAGGGCGTGCCTACCGCTCTGAGCGTCTGTGAGGATATTTGGCATCCCGAGCCTATGGCCCAGGCGAAGCTGGCCGGCGCCAAATTGATGTTAAACCTCAATGCCTCCCCTTACCATCAAGGTAAGCAGATGGAGCGCGAGGCGGTAGTGGCGACGCGCGCGCGCGAAGGCCAAATGCCGGTGGTCTACACCAATCTGGTCGGGGGGCAGGACGAGCTTGTCTTTGATGGTGGTTCAGTGGTGGTCGACGCCAGCGGACAAACCTGTTTCCGTGCACCCGCATTTGATGAAGGGCAATTTTCAATTGCACTGCATTGGGATCAACAGCAAATTTCTGTTCCGGTGCAAGTGCTGGAGCCTATCCCAGACAATCTCGCCGCCGTGTACAAAGCCTTGGTAGTGGGAATGCGTGATTACGTCACCAAGAACCGCTTCAAAGGTGTGGTGCTTGGATTGTCTGGCGGTATTGACTCGGCGTTAACGCTCGCGATAGCGGTAGATGCTCTCGGGGCTGATCGAGTTGAAGCTGTAATGATGCCGTTCCGCTACACCTCTGACCTGAGTAAGGATGACGCGGCCGATGAAGCGGGCCGCCTAGGTGTGCGCTACAGCTCTATCTCTATTGAGCCTATGTACGAAGCTTTTATGGCCGCGTTGAGCGATGAGTTTGCTGGCACCAAGCGCGATACTACCGAAGAAAACCTGCAAGCTCGTTGTCGCGGTGTCTTGTTGATGGCGATTTCCAACAAGAAGGGTTACTTGGTGCTGACGACGGGTAACAAGAGCGAAATGGCAGTGGGTTATTCCACGCTATACGGCGATATGGCCGGCGGTTTTGATGCCCTGAAAGATGTACCCAAAACCCTGGTGTTTGCGTTGTCGCGGTACCGTAATACGATCAGCCTAGTGATTCCGGAGACCGTAATTACGCGCCCGCCATCAGCGGAGCTCGCACCGGATCAAAAAGACGAAGACAGTTTGCCACCTTACGAAATTCTCGACCAGATACTGGAGCTCTATGTGGAGCAGGATCTGAGTGCCGAGGCAATTATCGCGCTTGGCTTTAATCGCGAGCAGGTAGAACGCGCTGTGCGTCTGGTCGATGTCAATGAATACAAGCGTCGCCAAGCCCCGGTTGGTATACGTATCACCCAGCGTGGTTTTGGGCGCGATAGGCGCTATCCGATCACGTCTGGTTGGAAAATGGGTGATTAACCTAGCCGGATGGCTGTTTCATCTAATAAAAAAGGCCGCAAGCGCGGCCTTTCGTAGTAGCTGGAGTAACTTAGTTGGGACGGGATACTAACGTTGAGTCTTTGTATTGTGGATCGTAAATCTCACGGGTATCAAAACCAGTAATTTCGTCTTTGCTGAAAACCCCCAGGGTTAACCAGGCTAGCACGCGCGATCTGCCGTTGTTGTACATAAACTCCTGATTAAAACTGCCATCTTTATTCAGGGCTGGGTAATCGGGGTAATTGAGTTTCAGGATTTCCAATGTTTCATTGGCCTGGCTATTCATTTTCAACAGGTAATACGCCTGGGTCATTACTGCTAATGCATCGGGAGTCGCTGGTGCTTGCGGGAAGTTTTCCAATACATAGCGACCGCGGCCCAGTGCAGCAATGTAGGCGCCGCGTTTAAAATAGTAGTTGGCTACATGGATCTCGTAGCGAGCCAGATAATTGCGCAAATAGATCATACGTTTCTTGGCATCAGCGGCGTAGGTGCTGTCCGGGTAACGGTTGAGCAGTTGGGTAAAATTGGCGAGTGATTCGCGCGCTGCTCCCGGGTCGCGCTTGGTCGTATCCACGGGCATTACGCGCTCAAACATACCCTTGTCTTTGGTGAAGGAACTCATTCCCAGCATGTAGTAGGCGTAATCCACATTGCGGTGTTGCGGGTGCAAGCGGATAAAACGGTTGGCCGTGGCAATGGCTGCATCTGGTTCATCAGAGCTATATTGGGCGTAGATGAGCTCCAACTGGGCCTGATCGGCATAGGTGCCGAAAGGGAAGTTTTCTTCCAGCGAGTTCAGGTTTTTAATCGCGGATTCCCACTGGCTGTTTTCAAGTTGTGTGGTGGCGGCGTTGTACAAATCCGCTTCGGTAGTGTATTCAGGCTCCTTGGAAGAGCAGGCGGTCAGCAAAACAACGGAGCTGAGCAACAGACAGGGCAGGAATCGCATAGGGTTATAAACTCTTATCTCGACAAATGTAGACCCCGATTCGCGGGGCAGGGTATTTAAACACAGAGCTTGGCGGATACCAATCTGGCCGCAGCAAAAGCTCCTGATTTCCGCTGTGTTGGCGCTCGTTCGGCACAGCTTTACTTGAGGTTGTTAAATGAAAGATGTGTTTGACCTGAGTGCCCAGGTCCCGATCCAGATGAACGGCATGCGCTTCGACCAGATCGCCTCCGAGTTGTTCCCCGACTTCTCGCGCTCGCGTCTGCAAAGCTGGATCAAAGATGGCCAGCTGAAGGTGGATGGCCGTGTTGCCAAGCCGAAAGACAAGTTAATCGGCGGCGAAACCCTGGAGTTGAAAGCGGAGCTGGAGGCCCAAGGCGAGTGGGAGCCGGAAGAAATCCAGTTGGATATCATCCATGAAGATGATGATCTGATCATTATCAACAAGCAGGCAGGGCTGGTGGTGCACCCGGCAGCGGGTAATTACACCGGCACCCTGGTAAATGCCTTGATCAACCATATTCCGGGCCTGGTGAACTTGCCGCGAGCAGGTATCGTTCATCGTTTGGATAAAGAAACTACAGGCTTGATGGTGATCGCTAAAACCCTGGAGGCCCATACTGATCTGGTTGAACAGCTGGCAGATCGCACCGTAAGCCGTGAGTACGAAGCGGTGGCTGTGGGTGCTATGACCGGCGGTGGCACGGTAAATGCGCCCATGGGGCGCCACCCAGTTCAGCGAAAACTCATGGCTGTTCTCAGTGCGGGTGGCAAACGTGCGGTAACGCATTATCGCGTGGCCAAGCGCTACCCGAGCCACACCCATATTCGTGTCAAACTGGAAACTGGCCGCACCCATCAAATTCGTGTACATATGGCGCACATTGGTCATCCGCTGGTGGGCGATCAAACCTATGGCAATCGTTTCAAAATTCCCAAGGGTGCCAACCAGCATTTAATCGATACCCTGAAAAACTTCCCGCGTCAGGCTTTGCATGCGTTCAAGCTGGGGTTGGAGCATCCTGGTACCGGCGAATACACCGAATGGACCGCGCCATTGCCGGAAGATTTTAAAAATCTGCTCGATGCGTTAAATACTGGTTACACCCTTGTCGATGACTGAAATGAATGGACTGCCACTCGATTGGCCCCAACCTGCTGGCGTGAAAGCGTTTATCAGCACCCGTGTGGGCGGTTGTAGTTTGCCGCCCTACACCAGTAATAATGTCGGTTTGCATGTTGGTGATGATCCGCTCGCCGTAGAGAAAAATCGTGCACAACTGTGCAGAAATCTGGGGCTATTAAAAACGCCGCAATGGCTGGAGCAAATTCACGGTGTAAAAGTTTTGAATGCCAAAGCCGATGGGGCAGTGCGCACTGCTGATGGCAGTTACAGCAATCAGCCAGGGCAGGCCTGTTTGGTAATGACGGCCGATTGTTTGCCGATTTTGCTGTGCGATAAAAAAGGATCCCAAGTAGCGGCGCTTCACTGTGGTTGGCGCAGCCTTGCCAAGGGTATTTGCGCGCGTGGGCTGCAAAAATTCAGCGGCAATCCTGGCGATCTAATCGCCTACCTCGGGCCGGCCATCGCGCAACCGAATTTTGAGGTGGGGGTGGATGTGCTGGAAGCTTTTTTTAAAGCCGCCCGCAGCCACGAGCACCGCGAACAAATGTCTGCGGCGTTTATCTCCGCCCATCGCCCGCTACATTTTTTTGCAGACATTTATGCACTGGCTCGCGCTGAACTCAACGCGCTGGGCGTTACCGCAATTTACGGTGGTGGCTATTGCACCTATGCGGAGGCGGAACGTTTTTATTCATTTCGGCGCGATAAAACCACTGGTCGCATGGCGAGCTTGATCTGGCTTGAAGAAGTTTGAATCCAAATACGCGAAGCGCGTGTCTTAGTATAGGTAGCTCTCTTTTCTATAACTCACACCAGGGAATCAACATGGATCTCGATCAAATTGAAAAGCTGAATGAACTGAAACAAAAAGGCCTAATTACGGAAGAGGAATACCAACAGGCTAAAGAGCGAATTCTGGGTGGGCAAGCGCAAGCGACTGCTCAGTCTCAAGCCCAGCCGCATACCATCATGCAGACCAATAATTATGACTACGCCATGGTATTGCACCTGACCCAGTTTTGCTCCTGGATTTTCCCTTTCCTGGGAATCATAGTGCCGTTAATTATGTGGCAGTCTAAAAAGGATGACAGCTACGTGGATCAGCAAGGCAAGGTGGTGATGAATTGGGTTTTTAGTACGGTCATCTACTCGATTATTTGTATCCCCTTGTGCTTCATTCTGATTG
>JACCEA011369937.1_pt1 | contig 16797 bp, 10 predicted proteins | sample 7449851 | NCBI WGS metagenome assembly JACCEA01 (sample SAMN15323453, study PRJNA562643) | freshwater metagenome | isolation source: river surface water | place: USA:Blue River Watershed | collected 2017-08-18 | reverse complement strand
CGTCTTCACTGATTTAATTCAGTGAAGTGATACGGAGACGTGGCCGAGTGGTCGAAGGCACTCCCCTGCTAAGGGAGCATCTGGGCAAAACCTGGATCGGAAGTTCGAATCTTCTCGTCTCCGCCAACTTTAAAGAGAAACCCCAGCAAAAACAAAGTCTTGCTGGGGTTTTTGTTTGGATGGGGTATTTTAAGCAGCGGTATTTTGTTCGCGTAAAAACTTCTTAAGCTCATCAAGGGGAAGTGGTTTGGAATATAGATAACCTTGTATGAAGTCTATATTTATGTCTTTAAGAAGATTTAATTGATTCTGATTTTCAACACCCTCAGCCACTACTTTCCATCCGGCATCATGGCTGAGCTCAGTGATTAGCTTACAAATCTTAATATTCATAGGAATCTGTTCAATTCCATTAACAATTGATTGGTCAATTTTTATGTAGTTGATTGGCAAAACACTAAGATTTGATAGAGACGAGTAGCCGGTACCGAAATCATCCAATGCGATTTCAATGCCTAAGTTTCTTATTTCATTTAGGCTCTGAAGCATATTTAAATCTGTACTCAGTACCGCTTCTTCAGTAATTTCTAAGATTACTTTGTTCTTTGGGAAATTGATCTTTTTCAAAAAATCAATTGCGTTTCTATTATCAAGAGTGTTTTCTAAATAATGCGGGGATAAATTGATGCTAATTTGAAAATCACCATCAATTTCCTTTTGAATTAAAAATAAATCATGCTTAACTTGATTGATGGTCAACTCAGTTAAATCAATAATATTTCTACTTATGATTGCCAAGGGTATAAATGTTGAGGGTTGTAAAAGGCCTTTTTGTGGATGATCCCATCTGATTAAGGCTTCTGCTTTTATAAAACGCTTGGTTTTTAGGTCAATGATTGGTTGATAAAAAACTTTAAATTGATTGTTAACAATTGCGGTTGGGATTTGTTCGGTTAGATATATTGTTTGCGCTAGATTCAACTCCATTTGTTGATCGAAAAATACAGGTCCAGCTATTTTATTTTCAATGCTGTTCAGTGTGGCAGCTTGAGAATATCTGATTAAGTTTCTGTAATTTATTGTGCTGTCAGGCCAGAACGCAATCCCCATATGTGGTAACAGAGGTATTAAATTTTGGGTAATATGAATGGACCTGTTTAGTTCGGAATAAATGGTTTTTAAGTTATTTTTAAATTCAGCTTCTGATAAGCTCATTTCGGCAGCAATGATGAAGTCAAATTTTCCTAGCCTACCGATATTATTGGTGTTAAATAGCTTTTTGATTCTGCTAACAATCTCATCTAAAACTGCATCATGAATATTGATTTGATGAGCCGCCAAATGTTCATTCAATTTCAGAAATTGAAGATTGATAATGGCGATTGGGGTAGTCATTTTCCTATGAATGATGAGTTTTTTTATCTCATCGTATATAGTTTTTTCATTCATCAAGCCTGTGGATTGATCTGTTCTTAAAGCTTTATCTTTTTCAACGTTAGCCCTATTTAAATTGTTAGATATTTCTCTTGCCAATTCTTTTAAATCACTGGCTAATTTTTCAGCTGACTCAGACAAATGACGATTTTCTCTAATGATGACGTTGCTAACAATCACTAAGAAAATGCTACCCAATAAAATTCTGATCGATATTTTTAGAGGTGTTTCAGAGTTTTCATAAAATAAAACAATGCAAACAAGTATCAGCGTAGTGATATTTAGGATCAGTGATTTGTTTGGTGACGTAAATAATGTGACTAGAAGAACAATTATTGGCAAGAGATATACAGGGTAAACACCATTGAACCATAAAGCTGAGGCGTAAATTAGAGTGCAAAGGGTGGCAATAATCAGGCCATCTTTAGCGGATATATTTTTTTTAGAGTGGAAATATAGGCTTATAGAAATTAAAGCAAGTATTGAGATGCTTGCAGCTGGCAAAGATGGTGCGGCGATACTGTTAGGTGCAATGAGGCTACCTAAAATCAATACTAGCAACAGAACTATGGTCGTTAGATTTAAGATTTGTAGTGCTTGTAATCTTATTTGCACCTGGCTTTGATTAAAAAGGCTTAACTCTTTTAAGACCAAGTCGCTATCTTCAAGAATTTTTTCTTGATTGATCGTTTTTTTAAATATCAGCGACATGATTTTCTTTAAAGTCTCAGTTGGTTAATCTTACCAAATAAGATGGCTTTAATATACTTTTTAATTTTATATATTCAATAAAATCAATTAGTTAGCTCTACAGCTAATCATTTTTGCTAAGTATTAATTTAATTTTTTGAAATCTAATAGTTTGCTGACATCTTGATCGGTTCAGACTTTATTTATATGAGGTAAAACTGATATACAGATTGGCATAGTCAGTTTAAATTGAAAGATGAAACAAACCTTTCAATTTTCATGCCTGCTTTTGCAGGTTTTTTTTTTGCATAACTAACGTTGAACTAAAGAATTTTGCTGGATTCTCTTAGTAAGTCCAAATTTGACTCTACGCCAAGCTTTGTCATGATATTTGTTTTGTGAGATGTGACTGTTTTAGGGCTCACGCCTATGCGCTTAGCAATTTCAACAAGTGAGAGACCTTCTTGAGTGATCATGCGTAATATCTCAATTTCTCTGATTGTTAATCTTTGACTGTCTTGGCTGATGGAGTCGGAGAAGGCTATCTGCTCAGCAATATGGTGTGGTAAAAATTTACCACCTTTATTGATAGTAGTGATTGCTGCATAGACGTCTTCAGGAGTTGCATTTTTTGTTAAAAACCCCGCCGCCCCATTTTTAATAACTAACTTAATTAGAGATATTTCGTCATGCATGCTTACAACAAGTATCCGAAGTTTTGGGACTAAATTCTGAATGATCTTGATCAGATCCACTCCAGATTTTTCCGGCATGCTCAGATCAAGACTAATGATTTCTGCATCAGTTTTTTTAATTAATTCGATGACTTCATTGCCTGAGGCAGCTTGAGCAATGACGCTGATATTTTTGTTTGCCTCTAAGGTCTGAATAAAACCAGCGCGAAAAAGGGCGTGGTCATCAGCAACAATCATGCGAATTTGGTTGTAAGTGCTCATGAGTACATATTACACAATTATTTCAACCTTTGTCCCACAACCTATTTCACTGGAAATTTCAATGGTAGCCCCGATGATCTTAGCTCTCTCTGATGCACCAATGAGTCCCAAAGACTGACTACTTTCAATACTTTGTATATCAAATCCAATTCCGTCATCAATAATGCTCATAATGAGTTGTTTATTGGTTTGCATGAAGGAGATTTCAACATTACTCGCTTTGGAGTGTTTGATTACATTGCTAAATATTTCTTGGCAAATCCTGAATAATGAAAGTGCAATTTTAGCTTCTGGTTCATTGAAGTTGCCCTCAGTATTTATTTGCCAATTAATTTCAAATTGACTAAAGCTTTTCTCAGCCAACCACTCTATTGCTGGAATAAAGCCAAACTTCAATATTGAAGGATGAAGACTTGCTGATATGTCTTTTATTCGAAGATAAGCCTCATTAATAATGCCATTTGTTTTGTTAAGAAGGGCAATTTTATTGCTTTCAGACTCAGTTTCTTTGGAAATAATTTGTAGATTTAACATCGAAGTTGTCAATAGTTGGCCGATCTGATCGTGTATTTCAATGGCAATTCTTTTATGTTGTTCTTCCAATGTCAGTTCGTTACGCGCCTTCATTTCTTTAATTGATTGCTCATATTGCTTAATGCGTTTATTGATAGATCGAGAATTTATGTTTGCTATGAATAAAATTAGCCCCGTTATTGTTAATGAAATTAGTACAAATACCAAGAGTTCTAAGTAAATATATTTTGTGGATGCTGTGATGCTGAGGCTACCAATCTTCCGTTCAGAAGCAATAATTTCAGTGATGTACGTAACACTCAAGAAATTTTTATTATTTGATGTGCACGCTTCATAGTCAGATTTTTTTGAAAAAAAGCTTATTAAATTTTGATTCTGATCATATAGACAAGCTTTTAAGATATTTTTATCTGCAGAAAGACTATCAATTGTTTCTTGGATTGCAATCTTGTCTCTAAAAATAATTGCTGCAGAGATATTATTTACAATAATTTCAGACTGAATTTTAGTTTGTGAAATTAGTTTTGTATGGTTTTCAAACCATCTAAATAAAGTGATGAGGAAAAGGCCAACAATCAAATAAGAAATTAAAATAGAAAGTCGCTTCTTGTTTGGATCGAGAGTAATATTTAATTTCATACTTTTCTCATCAATCCATCTTTACTAGTCGAAGAAGTTTTGAGCTTACAACAAATCTAGAGAATTTTATTTTTTTTGTGTTGCCATAAATTTTGTATGTATCTCCTTCTCTAATGAGCGAGAAGTGAGCTCCATTGCTTATGCTGTTGTTTGAAGTTCCAATAATTAAGATGTTATTACTATTATCTAATAGTGAAATTGCCGGAATCAAATAATTAAATTCTTTCTCAACTAATACGCCATCGCATTTATTGTTAACCACTAAATGGTCAGTGATGGAAATCACTCTTAATTTTCCAACCTTAAATTCATCGTCTGATATTGTTTTATTTTGAAGAATGCATAGTGTCCGATTATTGGATTTGGAGACAATATTATTCCCATCAACAAACTGCATCATGTTGATAGCAATTTCGGTGGCCAAAGGTAAATTATTTTTAGCCAGCACATTAATCGATATGATTGGTAGGGTTAGTGCAAAAATTATTGCCCTAATTAAAAGATTCAAGGCTGATACTCCCATATCAAAAGATATGTTCTGCCATCTTGAGCCACTGCGCTACCAGAAATTGATGCTGCTGCTGGGTTGCTAAACTTTTTATTAAGTAAGTTTTCAACTTTTAGAGATAATCTTCCACTATTAGCCTTAAATCTCTCGCCGATTGTTAGGTGGCTAACTTGATATCCAGGCAACTCTCCATTGTTTGAATTTACACGGCCAGAGCTGAAATATTGAATGGCTCCTATTAGATTTGTTCCCGGAATTGGAGCGTCCCCGATTATTTTTGTGAGCGTTCTTGGGGAGTTGATTGTTCTTCCACTAGGATCGTTAACATCTTGTAAAGCTAGGCTTGCTCTTAATTTTTTATCAAGTCCCGGTAACCACTGAATTTCAAATTCTATGCCCTTGGCTTTTAGAGATCCGATATTTTGAAATTGAGCGCCGTAATCTGTTACTTGTGAATCAATCAGATTTTTAAATTTATTTTCATAAAAATTGGTCGTTAATAGTGTGGTTGGATTCAACGTATGTTCAATAATTAATTCATGATTAATAATTTTTTCAGAATTTAAGTTGTGATTGCTTATATTGTCTAACCGATAGCTGTACCTTAGTTCATAGGTATTTGGCGCTCTAAAAGCATTACTTCTAATAACTTTGACTCGGGTTGATGGGGATGCGATATAAGTCAACCCTATTCGAGGTGAGGTGTGTGTAAAGTTTTTATCAAGATTGTTGTATGAGATCGAATCATATCGAAGACCATAATTTAAAATATATTTCTCACTAACTCGCCAATCATCTTGAAAATAAATAGATTCTCTTTTTGATTTCGTTCTGTCATCAAGTATTAAATCACTTGTCCATTGCTTTAATTTGAAATTTGACTGATGATTGATTCCCAAAGCTATTTGATGCTTTGAAATTCCGTTATAAATGAAGCCTTGATCAATATCTATCCACTGGCTGTGACCGGAGTCTTTTAAAATACCTGTTGAATAATTTAAATAACCATCATATTTAAATTCAGCAATTCTAATTTTTGATACTGACTCTAGATTTGGAGTGAGAGAATTTCTATAGATAGTATTTAAATAGTAAGAATCATCTTTGAATACGGTGCCAGGTTCATTCAGAGTTGTTCCATACTGTCCCGTTGGAATGTCTTTTGTGCGTGCAGAAAAGCCAAAGTTTACTTGTAGGTTATTTAGATTGATTTTTGCAAAACCTTTAGAAAATCTTTCTCCATCAAGTTTATTGCTTAGCTGGAGACTCTCTCCAGATCTATCGTAGGCAGTGATACCAACTATCCAATCATTACCGTAGTCATCAAGTTTTCCGCCTTGTAAATACGTGGCCTTTTTTTTACCGTAGCTGCCCAGTTGTGTCTTTAATCTCATTCCATTTAAATCACTACCGGACAAAGTTTTTATGTCAAGAATACCTAAAAGAGCATTACTTCCATAAATTGAAGAGGCTGGCCCTGAAACATATTCAATATTTTTTACCCAATCAAGATCAATGATCGATTCATTTCCGACTAAAGCACTATCGTATAGGGGTTCATTCAGGCGAAATCCATCTGAAAGAGTGAGCATTCTGGTGTTGTAATCTTCGGGTCGAGAAAATCCCCTGATGCCTGTATAGCTATAAGCTCTGTCGTAACTCGTATTGATACCTTTGATGGTATTCATGACATCAGCCAAAGTTTCATGACCATATATTCTGATGTCATTTTCTGTTACAACAGTGACTGATGTTGGTGAGTCTTCAAGACTTTGATCGAATTTACTTGCTCCATAGATACGAGTTTGCAGTAACTGTTCTAGTTCACTGCCGCCAACACTTTGTGCAAGGCTCTGATTTAATGAAAGACACATGACAGAAAGGCTGCACATAAGATGTAAGCCAACTTTGAAGTCACGTTGATGCCTATTTTTTTGGGAATGACTCATTCTCTCTCTCTTTTCCATAAGTCATTTTCGGTTATTACCTTATTTTTGTTAATAAGGTTTCCCTTATATTTTTAGGTTTAAGCCTATATTTTTTATAAAGCAAATTTGTTTTACTAATAACTATAAATAAAACAGACATTTATTGTCATTGCAAAGATCTAAGTCCATGATTTTTTGTTATTTTTTTAAATTAAAGAGTTAAATACTTTGCATCTTTCTCTCAAAAATTTCCCCCGGTGTTTTACCTCATTAAGAATGTTGGGGACTTTCATTTTTGTTCTGTTGATTTTTGGCTTATCAACTATTAGGTACTCATTTTTTGATAATGTCAGAACTAACGAGATAGATACATCAAAAAAGACGGTGACCACCGAGCTTATTCGCTCTCAGCCGATTATTTCTTCATTGCACGTCGATGGCTCAAAACAAGAAATTTTTCATTATGATTTTTCACAAATTAACTCTAGGGGAAATTTTTTAAAATTTCCAAAAAGTTTTTCCGATAAGTCAAATGGCAGTGAAGGTTATGTCCTGACGCTTTTAAGCAGTGATGATGCTGCTATAAAGAAAACATTGACTGAAAAAAGGTCTCAGTTTCAAGATGGTATTGATGGCGCAAATACTCAAGCATCGAGTGGTGGGCTGATACCAAAAAATAACGAAAAAAATTTGATTGATGAATACTACTATCTTGCAATAACTTTATCTGGTGCCATCTTAGTTGTATTGCTTTCGTTCACAATTTTTGCTGTTGCAAAAAAAGATAGGACCAAAGTATTTAATGACTTAAGCCAAAGTCTTAAGGAGCAAGACTCATCAGAGACCAATGATTTTGCATTGGGTGGTATTTTGATGGAATGTGCTTTGACCATTGATCTAGATGGAAAAATCAAGTTCGTTAATCAAGAGGCAGTGAATTTATTGTCATACCCTCAGGACTCAATGATTGGCGAGTCCTTTGATAAGCTATTCAAACCAAATGGTGATGGTATTGATGGTACTTGGCTTAATTCCAGGATGCATCAACAAGTATTGACTGGTCAAACATTTGAAAGTGAGTCTATTAGCTTTCTAGATGCCAATGGATATGAAATTCAAATTGCTTTAAGGGTTGTTCCTCTCACGAAAAATGAAAAGCCTTTCGGTGCCATGCTCGCATTTAGGGACATCACAAATATCAAAAAGACGCACTATGAAATATGGCGTCGGGCTAACTTCGATAGCCTAACAAATTTGCCTAATAGAAATCTCTTTTTTGATCGTTTGTCATTGGAATTGAAAAAAAGCTTGCGCGGACAATTAAGTCTGGGATTGATGTTCATTGACATAGATAGATTTAAAGAGGTGAATGATACGTACGGACACCAGATTGGGGATAGGCTATTGATGGAGCTTGCTTCAAGAATCAGTGAGTGTGTGAGAGATTCTGATACGGTCGCTCGTTTAGGTGGTGATGAATTCACTGTGATTCTGACTCAGCAAAATGATCTGATGAATATTGAGAGGGTCGGCCGAAAAATCTTACAAATCATCTCTGAGCCTGTCTTGATTGGGGATGTGAAGATAACAACATCATGCAGTATTGGTATTGCTATAGCGCCGCAGGATACGACTGATATTCAAGAGTTGGTGAACTTTGCTGATGAAGCAATGTATAGCGCCAAAAAATTAGGGCGTAATCAATTACACTTTTTCACTGAACCATTGCGTGATGCTATGAGAACACGAATCACGGTGGTGAATGATTTGCAGGATGCACTAAGTAATGGACATTTTTTGATTGAATATCAACCTATTGTCAAAACACACTCCAATCAAGTGGAGATGCATGAAGCTCTGATCCGATGGAATCATCCTGAGCGAGGAATCATTTATCCGCATGCATTCATTAAACACGCCGAAGATGCGGGATTGATCACTTCATTGGGTAACTGGGTTTTTAGTCAGGCCATCATAGATCTAACTAAGTATGCCGAAAAAAATAATGGTAAGTACCCAACAACGACGATCAACGTATCACCCCTTCAATTTAAGACCCAGGCAGATTGCGCAAAAAATTGGGTCAATATGATGAAAAATGTTGGTATTGCTGGTGAATCCATTGTGATTGAGATCACTGAAAGTATGATTCTTGAGGACTCTGATCAAATTAAAGAAAATATTAAAGTTTTGAGTGATTACGGCGTAACTTTTGGTTTAGACGATTTTGGTACTGGATATTCTTCATTGTCTTATTTGAAGAAATTTGACATTCAATATTTAAAAATTGATAAGTCATTCATCATTGGCTCCAAAACCAGTAAGAGTGATCAAATCATTATCGAAGGCATTGTGGGTATAGCTCACAAACTCAATATGCAAGTTGTTGCTGAGGGTGTAGAAGATCTGAATCAGTTGGAGTATCTTAAGCAGATCAACTGTGATTTCGTTCAAGGTTACTTCCTAGGACAACCGAATTCTCGCTAGTTTTTTCGAGTTTTCAAATATTTCCCAAATTCAATACGTTTCTTTAAAGGTCATTTAGTTGTTTTTTCGCAACTATTTGTCTATTTATACATTTAATTACTTGACTTGGCTTTGTATTAAGTTATATTTACATTTAATTACTTTTATTTTGGGGTAATTTCCCTTGAATAAATGTATAAATAGACGATATGTAGTAATTTATATTGTTTAAATGTCTATATTTAGGGATTTAATTAAGTAAATTGATGAGCGTAAATTGATTTCTAGTAAACAACTACTCGAACAAACGGGCATTTCACGTGCCACGTTGAACAATTACGTTCAATTGGGTCTGTTACCCCGTCCTGAAACTGCAGATGTTGGTCACTCAGAGCCAAGGCCGGGCAGGGCCATGGGATTTTTTCCTGAAAATTCAATCGAGCGAGTCGAGTTGGTTCAAGAGTTAAAAACTTATGGACAGTCTGTTAATGAAATTGCAAATTTACTGAGTCAGCGCGATTGGTTATCTAAAGTTGAAGCTTTGAGATCAGCGCAATCTGATGTGATGGTCAAAGTTGCTAGAAGACCTGCTGGAAATGTTGGTGGGGCATTTGCACCATCATCTAACTCATTGAGATTGTCCTTGGACACATTGACTTATCCAGCTTACATGTTGAACTACAACATGGAGTTAACCTGGGTTAATGAATCTGCAAAACTAACTTTACTGCCATCTTCAATACCTAGTAACAGTGCCGGAAGAAATATCTTTTCTTTGATCGCTAATCCAGAAGCTGGCCATTCCATCAGTAATCAAAAAGCATTGGCATCTCTTCATCTTAAGTTGGCCAGTGTTAGAGTAGGTAGAGATGCGCTGGCGAAGATTTTAGTGGCTGCTGAGCCTGATTTATTGCCCGTATTAAGTCAATTAACTCTCACATCCGATCAATTTGCATCAGTTGCGAATGAATACTTGCAGTTGGATCCCAATAAGGCAGATGCTGGTGGAAGACTCATATCAGCCGTTTACTTTAGAGAGGGTGTATTAATTATCCATTCTCCAACTGGCTCTTTGAATGATGAACTGGTTGATTTTTTGTCTAGGCGTGATCAGGTTATTCAGGATTTACTCAAAAACCGTCTGCCTGTCATGACGGAGTTGGCCGTTTTGGTGGCCGACGTACAAAATTCAGTCCAGATTTGCTCTGAATTACCACCTGAAGAATATTTTCAGTTAATCAATCAAGTATGGGCAACTCTTGCGCCTATCTTAAGAAAATACTACGGCACCAGTGGTAAGCACGCCGGTGATGGAGTTGTGCATTATTTCTTCCCACACCCAGAAAGCAATCACTTGTTTAATGCAATCGCGTGCGCTCATGAAATGAAGCAAGCGATGAAAAACTTGAGTAAAGAGTGGCAAATTAAAAAAGATTGGTCACGCGAGATTTACTTGAACATAGGCATACATGAAGGACAAGAGTGGCTAGGAACATTCCAAGCAGCCAATCATATTGAGTTTGCTGTATTGGGTGACACCATTAACCATGCTGCCAGGGTGAGTGATTTGGCGCGTCAAGGAGCTATTTGGGCAACCAAAAGTTTGGTCAGCAAACTAACCCCTGCTGAACGCGCTCGACTTCAATTTGGCATACACAGAGAAAACGAAGACGGCAGGGATCGATTCATTGAGTCTTCATATGCTCAAGTACAGAGCTTGGTTGATCTTAACCAAGGTAAGTATGAAAAACTTAAAGACATCGCTAACTTAGCTATCACCGAAATTAGACGGGTGGAGGCGCCTCGTAACCTGGGATTTTAGTAACATCAAATTCATCAATTTGCTCAGGATCTAAATAAGCCTCAGCATATTTCTCATAGACTTTTTCCCAAATAAAGATATTGAATAAATCTGGATCAACGTGGTGATCTAGTTTCATTTTTCCTAAAATTGTTAATGATTCACTCAAGGTTTTGCCTTTTTTATAAGGGCGGTCTCGAGCGGTTAAGGCTTCAAAAATATCAGCAATGCCCATGCATCTTGCTTGAACTGACATTTCTTCCCTGGTCAATCCTTTGGGGTAGCCTTTACCATCCATTTTTTCATGGTGACCACCTGCGTATTCCGGCACATTTTTGAGGTGCTTCGGCCAAGGCAATTCTTCAAGCATATCAATGGTGATATCAATATGGTGATTGATGATCTGTCGCTCTTCGTGGGTGAGTGTGCCGGCGCGTATGCCTAAATTATAAAGTTCATCTTCACTCAAGAAATTGACTTTTTCTCCAGCTGGATTGGTCCAGTGATAATTTTCTCCTATTGACTTTAGTCTCGCTAAAGCATCATCTCTCATGAACTCACCGCCCACATTGATGTGTCTGATAAATTCACGATCACTATCTAATTGATCAATGATGGCATCACACTCAGATCTTGATATTTTTTCCTCCAGTTGAGATATTTTGATATCTCTTTTCAGAACTTCAAATCTTGTATCGATGAGCTCAATTCGATCAAATAATGTTTGCAACTTGGTTGCTTTATCTACCACATGAACGGGCGTGGTAATTTTTCCACAATCATGCAAGAGGCCAGCAATTTTTAACTGGTAGCGGTCTTTTTCAGACATAGAAAAGTCTTTGAGTGGTCCACTCGAGCAGTTATTGACTGCGTCAGCAATCATCATGGTCAGTTCGGGCACTCGACTGCAGTGGCCTGCAGTGTAGGGAGACTTATCGTCAATGGCCTTATTGATCAGATTAATCAGAGACTCTAGTAATTCTTCTAGATGATTGATGAGCATGCGATTGGTGAGAGATATCGCTGCTTGAGATGCCAATGACTCAACAATTTGTTGATGATATTCAGAAAAATGAGAAATTTCATCGGCATGCGGTGATCGTGCATTGATCAATTGCAAAACGCCGATGATTTCAGATTCATGGTTGCGCATGGGCACGGTGAGGAAAGATTGAGATTTATAGCCCATCTTTTCATCAGTAATTTTTACTCCAGAAAAATCAAATTCATCTGATTCATAAGCATCCTTAATATTCACTGTTGAATTCGTGTTGGCGGCATAAGTTGCAACGCGATTGAGCACAGGGTGGCCTTCTTCGTTTTTTAATGGAATATTCGGCAGGGTGACAGGCTTTTCGCTTGTGCCCCCAAGTTGAATGCCCAAGGTGTCGTTATGAAGGATTTCAAACTTGAGCTCGCCTTCATCAGTAATCCTGTAGAGAGTTCCACCATCGGCATTGGTGATGCCTTTGGCCGCAACCATGATCAATTCAAGTAAACGATCAGTATCTTTTTCTGCAGACAGGGAGACGCCAATTTCTAATAAGTGATCCAGCACTTGATCAATTTGGGTATGCATTTCTTGGGTATTCATGTTTTCTCCACGGTGAACAGCTCTCCTAGGGCTCTACTTTAACCAAAGTTATCAAATATTTATACAGTTAATACATAACTTTAGTTACAATTTGCTTAAATCTAAATAAATTAGCAATAGTTCAACTGGTGCCAAAGTTATGAAAAATCATCCTAGCGTTAAAACTGTCAAATCAATATCAAAAAACGCCTTAATTGCCTTATTTATAGGGGTTATTAGCCCAGTAGCTAATGCTGATATACCAGAGGACATGAAGTCATTGGTTGAGCAAGGACGCTTTGCAGATGCTTTTGATTTGGGTCTAAAGAATGAAAAATTCACGGGTGAGCCAATTTATGACTATTACTTTGGTATAGCTGCGATTGATAGCGGTAGAGCTTCATTGGGAGTCTTGGCCTTGGAGAGAGTTCTTTTAAGCAATCCGGGCAATGATTTGGCCAGACTTGAATTGGCCAGAGGCTATTTTGTGATCGGAGATTATGAGCGTGCGCGTGAAGAGTTTTTGATCATGTCCAACAAACAAGTCCCCCCATCTGTCAGAAATTCCATCGAAAAGTACTTGGCCAGCATCAAGGCGGAAGATCCTCAATTCAGAACAACATGGCGAACTTATGCAGAATTTGCCTTGGGTAACAACAACAACGTTAACTCATCCACCAATCAAGACGTTCTTTTTCCGATCTTTGGTCAAAACAACCCAGCCATCTTGATCAATCCAGGTGAGGCAAAACAGTCCGCCTTTAATCAATTGGCTGTGGGAACCTCAGTTTCTGGACCGATTGTTCCGGGTATCAAATACATCGCGGCGATTGATGCCAGCTATCGTCAGCATGCCAGCATCAACAATTATGACCTTGGCAACCTATCTTTGACTGGTGGCACTGAGTTTCTTCTGGATACCAGCCGAGTCAGAACTCTGGGTTTCTTCTCTCAAGCCAATCTTGATGGTGATAAGTTAAGAGATGTTTCAGGCGTTATTGTTGACTGGACCAAGCCACTGAGCAACACGCTTACAACCAGAGCCTCAATGGGCTATGCCTTACTTCGATACGGCACAGTGAACGAGTCCAGAGATTCAAACATGCCGTCCTTAAGTATTGGCGGTAACTACTTCTTGGGTGGCGCTTGGAAAAGCGCTCTAGATGTGGACTTTAACTATGCTCAAGAAAAAAACCAAAAAGGCTTTGATGATTTAAGTCGTTCTGTCTATGGAGTAAAGACCATGTTGTCTTTAACTCCCATTGCACGATTACAAATCAATCTAGGCCTTGGTTATTCAAAGAGTAACTATGACTCTACAGAACCCTTGGCTCCAACAAGCAACGTCATGAAATCTGATGATTTGTTCATAACAGAATTAGCAGCTCAATATCAGCTCACCAAGGGCTGGTCGGTCAGAACGGAGTGGCTCAGAGCCAAAAACACATCCAACGTCACTTTGTACAGCTATGAACAAGAGCAAGTTCTTGTGAAGATGCGTTATGAGTGGCGCTGATAATCATTACAGCACCAATAGCCATGACACTACGAATAATCCTGGCAGCACGAATAAACATCAAATCACTAATAACTATGGTTATACGCATTTAGTTCTATTGGTTTTCTTGAGGTAATGCATAAAACTCTGAGATATGCGAAACACTGAACAATATGCAAAACACTGAACATCTGCCAGTTCTCCAAAAACATCAAACTAGTTGGATGTTGGTCTTAGTGTTGGCATTTTTTGTTATTTTTCCTGTAACTACTCACGCATCAGTTGGAAAAGTCATCATGGCGATTGGGGAGGTTTCGATCAATCGTTCGGGCAAATTAATACCCGTTAAAAAAGATGCGGTGGTTGAAGTTGGGGATGCCATCGTGACTGGTAATACCAGTAATGCTCAAGTCAAATTCAATGACGGCGCCATCATTGCCTTAAGACCCAATACTGAATTCAAGGTCAATGAATACAAATTCAATGGCAAACCTGATGGTACTGAAAAAGCTGATGTCAGTTTGACCAAAGGTGGTGTGCGTGCAGTGACAGGTGCTATTGGGCGCAGTAACAGAGACAACCTAAAAGTCAATGCAGCCGTTGCCACCATTGGTATTCGCGGTACTGGTTTCAACATTGTTTTCTGTGATGCAAGCTGTATAGATAAGTCGCCTCAATCCAAAGAAGGTTTGTATGCAGGCGTCTTTGAGGGAAAGATCGTTGTTGCCAACAAAGGCGGCACCAGCTCTGATATGGGTGTTAATCGATTCGCCTACGTTGCCAATGAAAACAGTGCCCCACAGCCTTTGATTGCACCCCCTAATTTTTTAAAAGACTCGCTTGAAGCCCAGGTGAGGGTCAAGGTCAAAGATCTGAACCTCAACAGTGCCACAGATTCCAACTCTGTTGACGGTAACGCCAACGCTGTAGCAAAGGCACCAAGTGCTAAAGCAGAGGTAACCCCCAACCCAGAATCTATCCTCAAGATCGATTCCCCATTCCTCAGGCCTGAAGTGGCTACCCAGATCCCCAGGACATACTTTGTGGCTGTGCCGGGTGATGGCTTCAGGCCAGATACAACAGCTCCGAACTTAAGTTTAAGGGCTGCTGAATGGAACACAAAGACTGGAGCTACGGAAGATCGTCAAATTAACCTTAATCTAGCTGGTGTAACTCCGGCTTATGGCACAGGATCTGGACCTGTGCAGATTACTCAAATAAATGCACCTTCATACACTATTAATACTGGTACTTTCCAAGAGGGAGGAGCTGATGGTAGTGTCATTGCATGGGGTCGTTGGACTGGTGCTGTAACAATTGGTAATAATTCAACCGTTTATGGTAACTTGGCCTTGGAGCCTAATCAGGGTTGGCACTATATCGTTGGTTTGGTTCCAACTTCTGGCGCGTTCTCAGAAGGATCTTCTCTAAAATATAGTCTCTTAGCTGCGACAATGCCTACTGAGCAAAGAGCCAATGCCCAAACCGGTTGGCAATTCACTGGTGGCTCGCTAACTGTTACTAGAGCCATTGGGCAGGGGGCAATAATCACAGGTCAAGCAAATTTAAGTTTAACCAGGGCTGAAGGGTGGGGCAATTTCACCATGGGTTGGTCTCATAGTTCGGCACCCATTACCCCCTATTATTACGCTTCGGCCAACTCTGCCACTGTGAATATGACTGTCACTAGAACTGATGGCACTGTCAATCTATGTACGGCAGGTTGTGCTGGATCTGCTGCGACCGGTTTTTATAGTGCAAACGCTTCATCGCCTAGTCCAGAATATGCTGGCAGCACATATCAGTTTAATGCTGGCTCATATTACGTGAATGGCGCATTGATTTTTAAAAAATAAATTAATTAAATCAATGACTTAAATTATCTAAGTTATAGCTTGATAATTTAATACAAAAATCTATAACTTTGGACATAGCACTAACTTCAATCTATTGATTTAAAGGCTAAATCTTTATTCTCAAAGTACGGCGCAGTTCGCGTTTTGTAATTGGAGAGTAAAAATGGCTGACGAAAATATCACATCTGCAGATACCCAAGAGGGCGCACAACAACAGGCATCTGATGCGCAACTGCTTGATGATTTAACGTCGTTACAACAAGCCACAGAGGGCATGGATGAAGCCCAAGCAGACGGTCAAGTAGCCACCAATAATGAGGGTGATGCTGATAACCCAAGCATGACTCGTCCTGATGATGAGTTCACTGACGATCGAGGTCTTCCAGAGGGCGGCACACCAGATTCTTTCGCTCTTGACAACACTGATTTGGCAAACTCAACAGAGCAGTCAAACACCACAGATACTCAATTTACTGCGCAAAATACAACTCAAGATACGACAGCCATCAATCTTGACAATGTACAGATTGAAATAGAGGGCGCCGAGGGCCAACAAGGTTCAAGAACAGGCGGTACAACTTCAGGGGCAACTGCAGGTGCTCCAAGTGCAACTACTGCTCCAACAGCTGCGCCGACAACGTTAACCGATCCTGCTGGCTCATCTCCAACGCCAATACCAACGCCTCCAACGCCTCCTACAACACCTCCGCCACTCCCAACAACTCCTACAACAGAAACTCCTCCGAGTGGGTCAACTGAATCCGATGGTAACGAGAATTCATCATCAAGTTCGCCTGGTAGTTTGATCTTGACGAAGAGCTCGACGGTTGTGAATGATGATGATCAGGTGATTGACTCTGCTGCTGATGATGTTCGTTATGAGATTACTCTTCAGAATACAGGCACGATCGCGT
>JACCEA012080086.1_pt1 | contig 16799 bp, 22 predicted proteins | sample 7449851 | NCBI WGS metagenome assembly JACCEA01 (sample SAMN15323453, study PRJNA562643) | freshwater metagenome | isolation source: river surface water | place: USA:Blue River Watershed | collected 2017-08-18 | reverse complement strand
CCAACGAAGAATTAACTCCCCACGAGATTCATACGAGTCGTCGTGTTCACTGAAGTCATTGACGCTAATCAGCGAATTATGTTTCACACAGAAGGTCCTCTGTTCGATCAATTGTAGATAAAACTCGATGTCTTCGAATTGTTCACCCTTATCGTAACGAGCATTTCGCGTCTTCTCGACGTTATGATAAACCAGTTTCGATACGCCATTACTAAACGCTTCTGGTACGTGAGAAAATGCCCGTGGGTGTGACGAAATCAAACCATATTTTTCTCGGTTCTCGACGCAAATAGATTCGAATCGGTCAAACGACGAAAGAGTTGCTTTCTGTAGTTTACGCTTCTCATCATAAGCCCAGAAAACAACATCATCATCTACCATGAAGTAATCTTCGCCGAAGTCAATCTGCATCTGATGAATCAATTGTCGCTTCTTCGATATACTGATATTTCCTACGACCAGTTGACTGACTTCAGGAGGGAGAAGAGCAACTTCTGACGATACGACCAGAATATGTTTATGGAGTTCTACTGGAATACTCTCGACGGTTTTCTGACGCGATAAGCCTCCGCGCGAAGGGATTATGATTTTTGTTTTGAAAGTCACGAAAAGAAATCCTCAAGAGTCGTTTGAGTGGTTGGTTCGAATTGTTCTTCCCACTTTTCCTTACTCTTTCTCACTGAGTTTGGATCGTTAGCGGGCGAACCTTTTGAATTCTTCGGATTGAGTCCAACGTCTTTACCTTCGGAGAGATCGATATACTGTTGGGCAATATTCTTTCGATCGAATAACTTCCGGAGAAGAGCGTCGTTGTTAGTCTGGATTTCCTCGATAGTCGAATCATCTAATTCACAGAACCCATCAACTGCTTCGGCGTATTTCTTCGGGGAGTAGTCATGGCGAAGCATCAAATAGTTAATGCCTGGCTTCAACAATTGACCGACGCCTTCTTCGTTATCGGAAACACCGAAGTTCACCGCGATTGGAATCGTTCCGAGAAGCATCGCCTCGAAGAGCGTTCTATTGTAGTGTTCACCATATCCCTTCGACCAGGAGCTATCGACCAGGAATTTCACATCACGAAGAATCTCGTCGCGCTTCTCTGGGTGAATCACTCCGAGGTGTTTCATCTTGTGATTTTCAGTAGCGACATCCCAGATCTTGCGACCGATATTCTTTTCTTCGGCGTCAGGATCAATATCCCTGGAGACAAAATAGTGTTCCTTACACTTATCCTTGGACGTCATGTAGTTGAACTCGATGCCCTCCCCGGCAACCAAAACTTCCTCGATCGTCTTCATATGAGGAACAGCTCGAATCAAATCCTGTACTCGCTTGATCGGCTTGAATGTCTGTGGGGACAAAAGAGCGTTTCGTCGTTCAGAAAACTTCTTTCTCGGTTGTTCAAGAAGACTAAGATCAAACGGATTGAGAATAATATTGCGGGGAACATCGATGAAATCCGCAGCATCAAACGCTGCATGATGTACGCAGGCGATCGCATCAAAGTGTTCGCGAAGTTCGTATAACCAAGGACAATTACGCTTCATGTTACCATCATGAAGCACCATGATCTGCTTCGGGGTGACGTCGGTGATCATCGGCAACCAAGTTGTGTCACCCTCTGTGTCCTGACACGCATAACCAAACATCGTACTCTGAATGATCAGATCGAAACCGTTCGCGAATTCGACGTACTCGCGAACGCTCTTCTCGTTCATCATGCTGAAGTTCTTCAGTCCTCGCCAACCTTTGAGTTGGTTGACGGCAGAACCAGAGCCCTCTCCGCGCACGAATCCTTCTGGAATAGAATTGTCTGGCTTCGAGTGATACTGTTTAATTGGCTTCATCTGAACCAATTCGACCTGATGTCCTAACTCCTTGAAACCGAGCATCAATTGCTCGGTGAAGTTGAGGATGCCGCCAGGGCGATTGCGAACGCAAGTTACAATTAGAATTTTCATGATGTATATAGAGAGAAGAATCTCTCGAATTCAGAGTAAAACAAACGTTGGTTAGTATTGTTGTGAAAGTGTAGAGGAATCATACTCAAGAACAAAGAAGCAGTGACTAGATTAAGATCACGGCGGTCTTGTTCTGAAAGACCGATATCCACCAACATCTTCTCGTACGCGTCGACAATCCCGCGACGTTCGTTCATGAAGTATTTGACTTCTCCGTTCTGGTCAAAGTAGTATAGCTGACTATCAATACAATCATAATTGCCATTGACCGAGTGATTTAGCTTTGCTAGATCGTAGAACAGATCACCACACAAATCTCCTCTCGGGTCGATCAGCTTCAGTTCTCGATAGTGTAGATCATAGAACATATTGGCGAAGTGTAGATCACCATGCATCCAATCTGTGTTATTCGAGCTATCTCGTTCGTGACAGAATTCTCTGAATCGTTCGGTGAATTCACCGACGGTTTTACCACAACTGATATTTGTCTCTTTGACTCTCTTCTGAGTCTTCTCGAACATATCTAACCAGAACACATTAGAACGAAACGATTGGCTGCGTCGAATCGATTTCGAGTGTATTTTTTCGCGATATGCGGTGAAGATCTCCTCCCAAGTTTCCTCGGTTCGATCGAGATAGAGCGCAAGATCGCGAAGATTGACGCCCTTTATCTTCTCCATCTCGAACGAGGCGCGCTCTCTGGTATCAGAAAGATCGCTATGAGAATAAATGCTTGGGAGATAAGGTTTCAAACCAGCGGGCGCGTGGGAATACCAATTGATCTCGCGCCGAAGCTTCGAATCATACTCAACGTCGGAACCGCAGATAGTCGTCTTGACCACACAATCTCCGTACTCGAATACTGTGTTGAATGATCTAGTAGTTTTGATCCCGCGATTAGTGATATATTCCTCGAGAGTCCCGAAGTCAAGTTCAATCGGTGCACAGATAGGTTCGATATGGTCATTGATCGTCAACAGTAGATCGCTGATCTGCGACTCTTTGTCACTGAATACTGCTCTTGATACGTCAATCGACGAGAGACGAAACTTATAGAGACCACTCAGAGCTTCTGCTCCTTGGATGTTCTCTGATGGTTTGTTGTGAAAACGATTGTCTTTATCAATCACACACCAACGTTTCTGGTCATCGACGAGTTGAGTTCCGATAGTCGCGCTCTTCTCCACAAACATAGAACTGATGTCTGTCGTTTTGAAGAGACTGTCTGAAAGATGAACCAGAACTTCAACATCTTCCTGATAGCGAGAACGAATCAGTTCAAGACCGGCAACAATTGTCTTCGCTGGACCTCGTTTGATATCGATCTCTTCTTCGTTGAACTCATGAACAACACACAATCCAATACTACCGAAATCACACGTCCCAAGAGCCTCTTCGATCTGCTCGCGATGAGTCGAGTTATTCACGATGACGAAAATCTTATCAATATCGGACTTGGCTTCGATGATTCGTTCAACGATGTGCGCGATGATCGGACGACCGCGAAACGGTAGCACGGTCTTTGCATAGTGTTTTCCCAACTCGCGGAAACGACTCGACGAGCCAGCGGCAGGAATTAGAGCAACAGTTTTCATAGGTTAATTATAACTCGGGGAGCTTACCGGACAAAATTGTATTCTCGATCGCTTCAATTTCCGGGAGACAAGTCTTATCGTCGATCAACATATCATAATACGGTTTCCCGAACAATAACTCGTCATACGACACTCGATGCTCAGCTAACCAATTTCTCGTCAGCTGTCCAATATCTTCTTCGACAAGAGTGGTATCGCCATTATGTGTCTTCATTCGCCTGGCGGTGTAGATCACAATCTCGTGTCCCTGACGGTGCCATTTATTCACGCGAGAAATTATTTCAGCGTTAGGCATCGCATATCGATACTTATCGCGATGTTGACCGAACGACTCGTCGGGGAAACACAATGTGTGATCAAGGTCAACAAATATTCTCATGAGAAGAAATCATCCAGAGCCGAAGAAGTTGTTTCTTTCTGAGAAGACTGGTATGCTTCTTTCCACTTAACCCGAGCCTCCCACCGATCGCCACCGTTATGTGAATCTGTACTCCAACTCACATCCTCAATACGAGTCATCTTCACGAAATCGGGGAATTCGGAGATCAGCGCTTCAATACACTTCTTCTGGAGTTCATTGTTACGAACAGTCGAATTACCGCCCTTGATACCGTGTTCTGATTCGAAAATGTAATTACAGAGCAGAAGATTCGGCAATCCCCTCGTCAGCATCGATAGAACAGCGTAGAAGTCTTCATATAGTTTGATCTCGTTGTTCTTTTGATACATCCCATCAAACGAGATACCGTTTTCTCGCCATGTCTTACGATTGATCGCATACACAGAATACATACGAGCCGGGCTCTTCGTGTCTGTCATAATTCGATTATTCCCCGGGCGATCACAAATCCCGACCATCGCATAGTCGGATAGATTCTTCTCAACCAGTTCAAACATTTCAACGAACTGATCAGGAGTCATCTTATCGTATTTCATCGACGAATTACGCTTCTTGAATCGACATTGATCGTCAATGATCATCACGTGATCTTCTGGTGATTGGTCGAGAATCTTCTGACGAACATCGGCGATCCCGTCAGTCTCTCCCAAATCAATCACGTTAGCCGTCGGATTGTGTTGTCGGAGAATGTCGGCGCGTCCAGAATGTGTCACCAGAGTAACCATCTTCTGTATTTCGACGGGAAGCTTGTTGAAGCACTTCTGCTTGTCTTCACGCATGAATGTTGGGATATAGATTTTCATAAGTCTAAAGAGACCATCAGGTCTCTTGTGTTTGTTTCGGGAGAGGTTCGAGCAAAGGTTTCAGATGGGACCAATGTATTCGGACATGCAATATTCCATTGTATGATTTGTCACCAGATTCGAGAACTCGATGGTCCATCTGATATTTCAGCTCGTGGTAAGACAGAGTTCCCTTTGACGGACAGAGACAAAGAATTTCGCGAATGAATGCGTCCTCGCCGAGCAACTCGACGTCTTTCAGAAGCTCTGGTGAGGAAGACCAATAGGAACGCCAATCAGAAGGAACGAGAGTTTTCACCTTCTTCTTTTTCTTAACGCCAGATTTCAAAACCACCGTCTTCATCGACGTTTTGCTGAACCAGAAGAGCTTCTTTCCGAAGTATATCTTCCCATCAGAAATCCGAGTTATCTTATAAACAAATCCCATCGCTTCCTTCGGGATTTGTTCATCTGAAATTGGCGACCCGTTATAGAGCCACTCACTCATCTTCTTGATCGTCTTCGATATCAAGAGCAGAGCCGCAACAAGGGCATGACTCCACTCTGAACTCATCACAACAATCTGGTAGACGAATGGTGCCCTTCGCGTCACACTGTTCGCAATTGAATTGTACTTTTTGCATCAACATTCCTTATAGTTCTTGAATGTTGATACTTAGACATGATCAATTCGCGAGAAATTCCTGCAATTGAGTCTTGTTCTTGTTCCCGACGGTTCGACGTAATTCGTTTCCGTTGTCGTCCTCGATGACCAGAACCGGCACACCTCTGATATTATATTTCATCGCGGTGTCGCGTTGTTGGTCAACGTCGATCTCGACAAATTCGTAACCGCTCAGATCGAGATCTTCAAGAGTATTCGCGAGCATTTTGCAAGGTCCGCACCAAGTTGCGCTCAGTTTAATGAGTTTCATGGTTTGTTTCCCGTTAGATTATTTTGAAGGAAGAAGTCAGATGGTCCAGTTGGCGAGCCACGAAATACTGTAGTAGGAGTGGCGTTCTTTCCGAGAGCTACGCCCAACTCTTGGTATAATTTTTCTGCGTCAACCCTAGAAAGAATTATCTCGTGTTCTCCGACGGAGATCTTGAATGTATTAGAGATAGAAATTTGCATTAGTGAAATAGTTTGATTGTTGGCTTATTATCTTCGTCGATGAAAGCGATCTTCATCAACTCGTCATTCCAGTCGATTGAACGGAATTCTTTATACTCTTGATTGTAAAAAGTCCCCGTACCACATACCTCTTGAAGATCGAAGATTCCAGTCTTCAATAGAACCGCGACTTCTCGAACAATATTATCGAAACCGTTCGCGCTCATTCCAGTCTGGAGAGTCATACCTGCTTGAATTTCTTCGTTCTCGACGATCATATACCGGATCAGAACAGTGAATAGTTCCTCTTCCGCGTCGATCAACAAAATATCAATTGCGATATAATTGAATTCTGGTCCGACTAGCGGCAGACTCTTGAATAGAATCTTGTTGTCAATTTCTTCAGTCTGCATCAGGTTTTCCTCTTAAAGATTAATTCAACTTTCGCGTCAAGCCCACTCTTCGCGTTTTCTCTAATCATACGCGTCAATTCGGTCCCGGTAAAATTGTATTTGACAATCAGATCATTAACGTCCTTGGCTCGTTCCTTGAACGGGAGAAACGAAACTTTGAAACCAGACTCGATCGCCTTATTCAGCGATTTGAATACCTGGTCGTTTCGTTTGAAATCGATATCAGGAACAATGATGATTCGGTCTTTGTTTTTATGTAGAAATTCGTGGGTATAGTTTGCACCAGAAACTGCGATACAATTATCGAGGAATAGACTATCAATTTGACCTTCAACCACAATAATTGGATCGTTTTCTCGTAGGCGCCAGAGACCATATATTTTCTCTGCTTCTTCTTCAACGGTGAGAATTATATATTTCGGCTTTTCGCGTCCGAACGCTCGTCCACTGTATGCGATAACAGAATCATCCTTATCGAAGAACGGGAATATCAATCGAGGAACACCCGCACCCTTCGCGGCAAACGACTCTTCGTAAGTTGCCGCGAATCTATTGAAGTCGGGTACTATACCGATTCGTTCAAAGAATTCCTCTGGTATATTACGTTTCTTCGCATAAGAAACTGCCGGATGTTTTGGATCCAATTCAGAGAGAAGAATGATCTCGTCGTCAATATCAAATTTCTTACGCTCGGCAACTACTAGAACTTCCTGTTTAGGTGAAGAAGATATAATCGGGGAATTATTTCCTGAGTTCTCTTTGAATATCTCCATTCGATATTCACCATATAGAGTCGGGTCTTCTTCGCGCAGAAAATTAGAAAACTTCCGACTATAACCACAATGGTGACAGAACACATTCATTCCTGTGCCCTTCTTATAGATATATCCCCGTCGTTTTATCTTCGCCGAGTTATTATCCTCACAATTATGTGAGAACGCGAATAGTTGAGCCTTGACGCGTTTGAAATTCTTTAGACGGGAAGAAACGAATCCGATATACTTCAGATCGATGATCAAATTAGACATTATGAATTAGGCAACAATTGTTAACGTAATTATAGCCTTGGATTGATTAAACACAAAATTGTGTTTTCTCAGGAATGGAGAGCTTTCTTGAAACCACGAAATATTCTGACTGAGGAGACGGCTCGGAGCCAGCTAGCAGCATGGGGTTTTCTCGTTTTTCTCTCCTGAGTAGGGTAGTGGCTTCGTGGTCGTTTTCTCTCTAATTCTCTCGTTTTCTGGCTCAGTTACTTTTCGTTACGATATAATCAGAAAATGATTATGAATACAATGAATCCTCTATTTACTTTTTGAAAACACTGCTTATAATACCTATTGTAAGGTTTAAGGTTAAGAGAAACAGCCGCCTTAGTTTTCTTCGAAGGTTCTATTAGTACCTAAGCGGGAAGAAGACATAATCAAGGGTCCTGTGCGTAGCACGTGGCTCTGCCACTCAGGAAAACAAAGGGAGCTCAAGGCTCCCTTTTCTATTTTACCGTTTGCGGTTTCTGTTCAGACGAGTTCTTCTCTATTCGATATTGTTCGAATGTCTTCAGAGAATATTCGTCTTTCATCAATATCTCTGGTGGTTTCGGGAATTCAGGTATCTTAGGAATAGTATGATTACACCCGACGAGAATAACTGCTAATAGTATTAGCGAGAGGCGTTCCATAGTTTCTCCTGTTCAACGATCCATTTCTTCAACGAATTGTTTTGCGCCTTCAATTTATGAAATTGTTCGATATTATGTTTATCTAGAGCAGCAATATCTGAGAGCATAATATCAGTTGGTTCTGAGTCTGAAGGTTCGGGTTTGATGAGGGTATTCTTAACAGAAGCGTCATATAGACGTTCGAATCCCTTGTTTATCGTACAAGCCTTATCTACTTCAACCGTGATAAATTCTTTGACTGTTTGGACGCTATGACGATCAATATATTTGATCTTATCGACGTATTCGGTGACGACTTGAACTGTGACTTCTGGTGCTCTCTTTTCAAGTTGCGCGATTCGTTCTCTCGCATCAGACATCTTCTGTTCCCATTCGCGATCTGACGCGGCTTGACCAGAAAGGAATAGCAGTCCCCCGAATGCGGCGACTGCTATTAGTTGTATGGGCAATTTATATGACTCAAATGGGATCAGATATCCGACGAGAAATAGAACGATCGAACCGAATAATAGAATCGCCGAATAATTTCCGATGAATTCGAGTATCATACATCATCCACTTCGATTGAGTTATAGACCATCGATTCGGCAAGTTGTTTCGGGGTTCTTTTCAGATTCGCCCAATTACCAGAACCCTTACGAGAGTAACGGATTCCTCTGAGATTCCCAGTTGAGTCCTTCAGAACGATGATACCTCTCGGCTGTTTTCGAGCGAAGTCATATATCTGCTTCTGTGTTGAATCCTCAAGATTGAGATACTCAGACCATTTGCGGAATTTAGCTTTGCCGTTTTTGAATTTATTGAACACATCATCATCGACTTGGAATTCAGCAAATTTTCTAGAGCGTTTGATTGTTGGTGTTTCGGTAGAAACCGCGCTCCCAGTCGAATTGACCGGAGCATCCTCCAGAAGAACACTGAATGCATCCTCAACGATTTCTCGCTCATCGAATGGTAAATTCCACGCTCGATCGAAGTTCTCGTTGAAGAATTCGATCGATGCCGACTCGGGCATATCTTGTTCGTATGCTTCCTTGACGAGCATATATGCCGCCACCATCGAACCAATTCTCGTCGAACCGCCTGGAGCCAGGTTGATGATACGCTTGAGATTCCAAACCAACCGATGCAACATTGAAGTCGCCTTCTTTTCTTCTGTGGTCGATGCTTTCTTCAGTTTGTTCCCATGTGCATCGATCAGACCGAGCTTGAATGCGTCAGTTGTCTCGAATGGTTGTACGAGCAGATAGATGATCCGCAGAGCGATTATATTGTCGATGACGCGAGCCATTTAAATCTTTCGTAATTTTTCTATGATGTTCTGATCGAGTATGACTGGTTCTCTGATCAGAACATCTTCTGGTATTCTGTTGAGTAGAAGTAAGAACGGGAATAGAATCCCCCAATTCTTACGTTCTATCTTATATAGCGCGAGATCAAGAGCAGTGTCTCCGAACACATTAAAACAAATCACCAGATGATTCAGAACTAGACGCTCGGAGATAGCGTCGTTTCCCTCTGAATATCTGGTAATCAACTTTTTGATGATGGAGAATCTCGATAGATCAGACTCAAACTCCTCGATACGAACGCATTGAGGATTGTCGTAGACGGACAATGCCGTCTTAACGAAATTCTTCTCATCAATCATCAGGCAGTGACTGTCAGCTGTGCACCCTTAGAAGTCACCGAAGCTGTTCCGGTAGAATCCAGAGCAATGACGCGATAACGATTCTTATTCAGACCAGTCGAATCAGAAATAGCGAGTGTGTCTGTCATTGCACCAGTGTAAACAGCAGATGGTCCTACGTTCACATAAGCGCCTGCACCTGCTGTTTGTACTTGCCATCGATACGTCGCACCCGCTGCTGGATCAACGACAACAGTGAACGAAACGGCATCCGGCGCTTCTACAGTCTGCGCTACAGGTTGAGTAGTGACCACAAAGTCGGCGTCGGTGACCACGAGATCGTCAGCAGCGTCACCAGATGTAGCAGAAGCGACGCTCATAGCAACCAGGACTTCTGCAAAATTACGAACTTGACCATCAACAGTCTTCGAAGAAACCTTGGTCCAACCAGGAGTCTTGATACCCTTAACGCGATTGGTGGTCTTTTGTGCTTCTGCTACATCGACGAATACAATCTTCGAGTTATCTTCAACCACCGGTGCAATTACAGCAGTTAGAACAGCGCCTGAACCTCTAGCTGTAGTGATTGTGGCTGCTGGGGTAACTAGATAACCCGCACCAGGATTCGTAATAGTCACGCCGGTGATGGTGCCACCGACTACTACGAGGGTTCCTGTTGCTGTAACACCACCTGCTGGTGCTGCGTCAAATGCGACAGTATTGGCTGCGTCGTATAGAGAACCACCATCGGCGACTCGAACCGCGACGACTTGACCGACTTTCAGATATTTTGGTGTGGACGCTTGAGTGTCCGTCTTATTCCATAGTTTTGGTTTGGACGCTTGAGTGTCCGTATTATTCCATAGAGCCATTTTATTTTCCTTGCTTAACGAGCGAGCTTGCTGAAGACACCCTTACCGACGGCATCAGAGTAACGATCCATAGTTGACACCGATTCGTTCACGTTCTTGTTGATCTTTTCGATCTTTGCGACAGAGTGTCCGCGATATGGTTTTTGACCGATCCTTTGATTCGCTTGCCACTTAGCATTAGCGTCATCTACGGCATTGATCAGAATTTTTGGACCGTCGCGACCATCTGCGGTCTTGGTGTGGATGCGATGCGTAGCTTCTTCAAGTTCGACTTCTTCGTTCTTTTCTTTTGCGATCGCCTTACGAGCCAGATCGCGAGACATATCAGTATCTGTTGCTTCAGACATCTCCGAACGAACATACGCAGCGATGAATTGTTTATCTTCAGAACCCATGGACTGTACATCTTCAGAGAGCATGAAGTCCACGAGACCATTGAAGTCGAACCCTTCGAGGAATTCGTCGAGATCTTCTTTGGTCAATTGAGCGCGTTTTGCCTTATTAGCTGCCTTCGACGCGGCTGCCTTAGCTGCCGATGCTGCCTTCGATGCTGGGTCGCGCGGCTTATATGATCCTGCCTTGGCTCCGACGCCCTTCGGACGACCACGACCACGTTTCACCGGTTCTTCCGCACCGACTTGCTTGGCGACATCTTTCTGTACTGCGGCAACCGTCTTGACTTCGGCGTCATCATCGTGGTCAGGTAGAACCTTCGAATACGAACGCGACCCGTCCTTGTTGATCTTTTCCTTGTGTCCCGTCATAGCGATGTCGCCATGGAATGCGCTACGCTTTGGCGCGACCTTCTTTGGTTCGTCCTTGATATTATCCTTACCACCATACTTCTTCAAAGTATTGGCGATTCCGCCGAACGGGCTTTCGTTGATTTCGTGTTCCATGATTTCGTCCTTGAGTTTATTGTTCACTTTTATTTAGCGGTTGCTGATTCTTAACAACCGTCTATATCAAAGAACGCGTTCTTTATCGATCTTACCGATACCGTCGAATGTGATAGCAGCGATCGAATTCAGCTCATTCATCCTGGTTGGTTCAAATCTAGTCCATCTTTGTTGAACAACTCGAACGAAAGATTGATATTCTTTTTCCTTGTTGATACCGCGTCCGCCTGGTGCGCGTGCCGACCACTCGAGAGTCACTACTTGATCAGGATATTGGCTACTCTCAACAGACCAGATAGTTCCATTCTGTCCTGGGATCGGATCAGCGTCTTTGAGTTTGATACCAACGCGTTGTAGATCGTTCTTCAAAATCTCAGCAATCTTCTTGCGGGAATCGTTTATATGAATTGTCAGTCGACTCTTTGATGCTATACTTCGCAGTCATACCCTTGTCTGCCCGAAGTTGCGAACCGTGCTCCTTTCGCGCCTTCTCTAGTTCGGGTTTGATGTGATTCGGGACATGAGAATCTCTGTCTCCGGCGAAACGCATCTTAGCGGGAGATGGGCTGAATTGCCTGATCTTCTTTCCAGAATCTGGGTCGTAGATATACCAGTCATCATCATTGATACTTCGATTCGGTGCCGACTCGTTAGTTCCTACTTGTACACGGTGTGCTGCGTATGGTCGTCCATTCTTATCGATCTTACGATCAGCGGATGGGACGACTCCCTCTGAGAAGAAGTTCATATCAACCGTACCTTCGTGATTGATAAGCTTCTCGACGAATTTGTGAATCTCCACATCATCCTCTGCGTCCTCGCGAGCCCACTCGAGAGCTCGAATCAGGGCAGGGATCTCGAGAGTGACCGTATCCTTACCGTCGGTATCTTCTTTGACGGTTCGTACCATAGCAGTACGCTCGAATTTAACCGAGTGTTTTTGACCAGTCTTCTTTGTTAATTCTTCCGCTCTCTTCATAGCTTCGCTTTCGGAGAACTTCACATCAACTGTCTTTCCGGAAGAATCCTTCACCGCGAACGACTCATCGATTGACTCGACTTCTTCCGATACTCGTTTGGCGTCGTTCGCGAATTGTTTCTTGGTTGCCTTCATCACACCAGAGAATCGTTTATCGGCTTTCCTCACATCGCCCGATTTATCTGCTGCTAACGAATCAGAAGTAGCTGCCTTCTTATAACGACTCATAAGATCATTCGATAGTTCGTCGATTTCTTCGGACTCGTGTTTGATCCCAGAAGTCAAATTTCGATGAGCTTGTGCGATGTCCGACATCGTGGGCTTTGAGCCTGGTTGGCGCTTATGCGCGAGCTCGCGCGCATGGCGAAGAGCGGCTTCGGCGGATACCATTTTACGACCCGACTGAACTCGCGCGACAATCGACTCATCGACTTCTTCGTTGTTTTTCGTCTTTACGTTCTCAACCAATTCCAATACTTTCTCGATTCTCTTATCCATGACTATTCCTCATTGAGTGGTTCTATGCGTGAGACGATCTCGTTCGATCTGTTTGACCCGAGGAGTCAACTTCAGAGCAATGCGGTCGATCGCTTTCTTTCTCTTCGCGATCAAACGTTCAACACGTTCCTTCTCAGCAACGGAAAGTTGACTCAAGGGCTTCTTCGCGATCTTCAACTTCATCGCGTTGATCGCAGCGCGTCGTGCTCGATTGGCGAAGGTCTTATTATTCGAACGGCGATGTAATGCGATCTTCGCTTTGATTTCTCGTTTAACTTTGGTCTTGGCGAAGCGGACACGAGCCTTCATTCGTTCGGCGCGAGATAGAACTTCCAATAGTTCTGCTGATTCTTAGATAGTCTCACCGGTCTCGTCATCGACGACTTTAAGTTCATCGTCGTCATACGTGTCAAGTATATCATCATCAGAAATAGATTTGATGATCGAGTCGATGTCGTCCTCTGACATCTCGTCGTCTTGTCTGGATTCCAACTCTTCGTAAAGATCGATCAGATCTACCACCTGCTGGTGTTGTTCTTCTGATATCTCTGTATTCAAAATTTCTTGTAGAGCTTTGAAATCAATCATACTGTTTCCTTGATAGCAACAATCTTAAGTTCACCGGTGGGAGCCGAGCCGAAAACCACAACAAAATTACCAGGGGTTGTTTCAGAAACATGAGCAGATTGTACGGCACCATCAACTAGAATCAGAGAATCGCCAATTGGCGCGAAATCCAGCGCGAACCGAGTCTTATTTCCAACACCAACGCCGAATGTTTCATTAACAAGTCGACGTGAGAGCAGTCTTCTGATTTTGAAATCGATCGACTCTTCATCAAGAGACTGGTCAATCCCGATCTTGCTCTGTAGAGCCTCGATCGCGTCGTTAGCGTTTGCGTGTTGTTCTGCGTGATCAAAACCAGGCGCATTCGTCTTGGTTGACGAGGTCGGATTATTGAACTGGTCGAGAGATACCGGGAAGTTCGTCATAATTTGAATTGTTCGAAAGTTGATGTTGTAGGCGAGAAACCTCAGAAGAGAGAGCTTCGACCTCTCTGTTTAGATTTTTGTTTTCGATCGCGAGAAGATTCAACTCGTGGTTGAGATTAAGAAGCTCCATCTGGACTTCTTGGAGACATCCGGTCAAGCTCTGATTCTGCTCGAGGAGACTTGTGACCGCCATTCGATTTGTGTCTTCGACGCGCGAGACCATCTTCGCTATCACATAACAAAGAAGTATCTCAACCAGAAGAATCCCAGCGAGGAAGATAAGAATTACTTGCTGCATATCTTCCTCAATAGTCCGCGAAAACTAGATGCCCGTGTGACAGAAGACTGACCTGGTTCCCATCGATAGCTCTGATCTGGTATGGGTACACATTTCGTCTGAGACCTGTTAGATCAATCGCATCGATCTGAATTTCGACAACGCCTCTTAACGCGTCGATCACATTCAGAACAACAGGAATTTTCTTCGCGCTACCGACGAACTCGATTATCTCACCTTCGATCGTCCCCTCGATCGACTGTACATTTCCGAATCTATCCTTGATCTCGAATATGTGTTTGAAATCGACTCCTCTGTTTGGGTAGAGATCCTTCCGAAGAAGAGCATATTCTGGATAGAACGCAAAAACTGATTCGGAGTTATAAACATCGAACGAAGAGTAGTACATCAATCAAGACCCTTCAATCGACGAACCATCTGATGGCGGTGTGTGTCGTTTGATGTTCTTAGTGAGTGCCCAGGAGCTGTGTGTCTTACTGGCTTCTCGTCTTCGTCATCATCAACGGGAAGTTCTGTCGCCTCTGTGATGTCAATCTTGACGCCTTGTTTCTTTGCAAGATTGACCATGTCAACAAAGATTTTCTTTTGTTGTGTTGACATCCTCATAGTCTTGAATTTCTTCTCGATCTCAACAACCATCTTCTGTACATCATCGACGGGCTTAACCCCGATAACTTCACCGATGATACGAAGAATGGCTAGTTGTTCGGTTTTGTTCTCGACAATATACCCAAGGGAAGACATCGCCTTCACATATTCTTCTTCTTTGTTCTCGTTGAATAGTCTCGCACACTTCACGACTGCAAAAGCATCATTGAATTTCTTTTCGAGAAAATCTTCAACAAGAGCGCGAAGAGAGTCTGTCCCTAGATGTACTCCCTTGAATGTATTCGATGGGTATGAAATCTTTCCTTCGGGGATGATCTTGACGTCTTGCGCAAACTTCTTTGTTGTGCGACCGCTTTCGTCAATCAGAACGAGATAGTTGCTCCTGATATCAAGAACTTCTTGTGTCTTACCTTCTGATTCCACAACCGAACCGATCTGGAACTCGCCGCTAAACAATGCCTCTCTCGAAGAACTCGTATTGATCGACTCATTGAAGCGTCTTGTTGCGCTTCTCTTTGAGTCATTGTTGAGTTTTCTTCCAAAGTCGGAAAATCTGATACTCATATTACTTCCATCTGAACGAATTAGATACAGTATTTAGCGGCGCTGTAGTTTAGAGACCTTTGATCTGATCGGCGAGATTCAGTTTGATTGCTTCCTCTGGGCTGAAGAAGAAGTCGCCCTTACCGATCAATTTTTCTTTGATCGTTTCTTCATCGAGACCAGTTTCTCGCACATAATGACGGAGGATACGTTCGTGGGTCCAATTCAATTCCTTTGCGATTGATATCAGCGCGTGGTGATCGCCCTCAATCCCAGTAGCATATGTGTGAGACATAATCGTACACGTAGGCGTCAGAGTTCGATGTCCCTTAGCGCCAGCCATGAATATAAACAAACCGGCAGAACAGATCTGCCCAAGAGCGACTGTGTGAATAGGAATCGAAGAGCCGCGCATCAACTCGATGAAAGCGAATGCCGCGTGTAGATCTCCCCCTGGGGAGTTGATCAGAAGAGTCAGCTGTTTCGGTTTCTTCTTTTCGAAATTGGCTTGTAGCAGCCAACCGGAAGCTTCAGCGATTGATTCGTTATCGATATCACCGAATAGAAGATAGATAGAGGATTCTGGTGTGGGTTCGTCAAGGATTCGAAGATCTTGTTCTGTTTGCATTTCTTCCTCGCTTCTTATAGAAAATATGGTTACCAATTTCTGTCGTCTTCACCAAACCTTGCCGTCCTTCGAAGGAACGATTGTGGAAATATAACGACCCGAATGTATTATCTCGATGTTTGTTCTGTAGAAGTTCTCTGGCCAGCGTGATCACAGTTTCGTTCTTCACATAGACGCGCTCGACCGGAATCTTACATGTCCAGGAGAACTGACACGTGTACTTAGTGCGTTGCTTAACGACACCGCACACGGTATCTGGGAAATTTGGTGCTGATACTCGATTCAAAACGACATTACCGACGGCGAGCTTTCCTCGTATTGTTTCACCACCTGCTTCTTTGTGAATTACTGCTGCGAGACACTGGTGCTCCTCGTTATCGAAAATAGGTTGGTCGTCTGCCGTGGTTGTTGTGAATATGGAGAGCAGTAGAGCTCCGATTATAAGTTTTATCTGCATAAAGTGAAAGAGAGCCGAAGCTCCCTGTTTAGTTGGTGATCTGTGCCCACCATCGTTGAAAAATGTTAGAATTTTCGTTAATACCGAGACCAACTCTGACCTCTCTAGCGAGTTGAGCAGCGTCAGAAGTCGAGAGACCAGTTCCGGACACGATGGTTTCGATATCCCCGTCGATTGCAGCTTGTCTCATCTTGGTCGCAGAAAGACCGCCAGTTCCTTCTGCGTCTGGGTCGCGCTCGCCGGCAGATACTACCTTAATCGACTCGAATGAGAATTCCTTCGTGCCATTGTAGCGATTGAGTCGATTCTGATATTCTGCGACTCGATCTGAACCGGCAATCACCACTATCTGTTCAAACTTACCGTCTTGCGCCTTGATCGCTTCGATGAAAGTTCTGATCTGGTCGTTCGCCGCCACGAAATTATATCGTGATCCAAACATCTTCTT
>JACCEA011378101.1_pt1 | contig 16799 bp, 14 predicted proteins | sample 7449851 | NCBI WGS metagenome assembly JACCEA01 (sample SAMN15323453, study PRJNA562643) | freshwater metagenome | isolation source: river surface water | place: USA:Blue River Watershed | collected 2017-08-18 | reverse complement strand
GCGGCGAAGCCGCCGAGCAGCTCGGCAGCGACACAAGGCTGGCGAGCTGACGATGCCAGCCCGCCTTTGGAGCTGCCTTGTCGCGGCCTTATCCCTCTTGCACCCCCCGTTCATGTTTTTTGTGCTGACTAAATTATAAACGCAACTTGAGAATCCCTTTTTTACAAAGACGCTGCATGATCCAAGACGTTATCGAAAAGTACGTGGCCCTCTTGCACGAATACTTTACCGTGATCGGCGAGTCAGAGGCGGTCCAGTCCAGCGAGCACCGAGCCTACATTGTGCAACTGGGGCTGAACGCCATTACGCACATCTACAAACTGGCGTTTTTCTCGTCCAAGCACCTGGCGACCACCGTGGCCCACACACAGAAGGGCATTTATTGCTTCGTCGAATACATCGACCAGACCTACAAACTGGGCACGCCGTCCTCAGTGGACTACATGGACGCGCTCGCCTTCATCTACGACAAGGCGTTGACCGACCTGTGCGTTCACCAATCCGCCTACAACAACATGTTGTCCGTGGCCGCCAAAGAAACCACCAGCAAAGAAGACACCGAAACCACCCACCTCCTCTTCGCCCGCCTCTCCGTCGTCGCCAGCGCCTTCTGCTGGGTCGCTCACCCCGGGTTCAGTGTGATCGACCAACGCGACCTCGTGTCCCATTTAGCGGTCTTCCTATTGCATGTGTATGTGCCCTACCACCAACAACGGCTGCAGCATGCGCAGCACCAGCACCAGCAGCAATCGAACAACGACACGCCCCTGCCGCGACGTCCCGCCGAGGTCATCGACGCCGTGTGTATGTATTTGGAAACCGTGCAAGAAAAAATTACTGACATTTCCAAGGCACAATACGTGGATGTCTTAGCCAACATTACAAAACACATGAAACGGTCCGCAAAACGGAAAGACCTTCCGTCCTTGGACCATATAACCGACATTTGTTTGCATTTGAGTGTTCATTACGACGGCAAAACCCTCCACGAAGTCGCTTCCGAAGAGGGATGGAAAAAACCCGCCGAAGATTTAGTAAAGTCCTCGTTCCGCTGAGTCCATTTCCACGCTGTTAATGTCGTCTTTTCCGTCTTCTTCTTCTTCTTCGTCGGCCTCCACTTCTTCTGTGGCTGCGCGCACAGTAAGCAGCGGCTGCTGGGAGGGCAGCGGCCCGTCGTAAAACAACATGCCCCCCGCTTCCCGACTGCGCTTCCCGTACACCGGGTACGGCACGATGCTGTGCAAATAATTCAGCTGCATTGACACCATGCGTTTGCGCTGCTTCATTTTTTTGGGTTTCGACGGCGAGTGGCCGTCCGTAACGGCGATGCGAGCGTACTCGTCCGCCAAAAACCGCTTCATAAACGCATACACGTGCAGCAACACGCGTTTCGGACAATTGCCTACGATCAAGCAACTGCCCGTCGAAAAGATCATGAACGACACCGCAGTGTACTTTTTGCACAGTTCCAACGCCGACAGCTTGATGCCGACGTCGCTGGCATCGATGCGACCGTTTTGTTCCAGGTGGTCCGCCGGCAAGTCGTTCCGGTAGTAGTACTTGCACCGAATACCGGGGTAGTGGCACGAGTCATACGACGTTTCGATACCGTACTTGTCGCTCCGCAAAATACTGTAACACGCTTTTTGGTTGATGGAGTAGCCGCACCGAAAATCCGAATTGATCAGCACGTCGTTGTCTTCTTCGTCGTGCTCGTTCCATTCGCAGATGTAGCCCAACTCCTGCACGCCGTCCCGCAACCGCACGTACGGCCGCAGGTTGTCCAGCAGTTTCGCTTTGACCGTCTCCAACATCCCGTCGTCCGGCACGCCCGGAATCTCCATCTTGCCGGTGTTGAACACCTTGATATGTACCTCCTTGAACTCCCCGCCAAACAAAAACCGCATGATGATGGCAAAACAATTCATGAAGGCCTTCTTCGGCTTCCCGCGGCAGTTCATGATGTCCTTCTTCGACATGCCCACCGTCAGTTTGCGGTCGTCGCGAAATTTCAGCCGTTTCGCCGACGGGTTGTCCACGTGCTTGAACACCATTTCCGTTCGGAAGTGCGGCGACTGCTCCAGCCGTTCCTGCATCGATGTGAATTCTTCCGGTGTGTTGCTGATGATTTTCAATTGTTTTTTGATGATGCCTTCCACCGGCAACCAGTACTCCACCACCGGCAAATCCCAAAACATTTGGTGTGTGTCGATTTCGCAATTCAAAAAGAGCACCTTGGTTTTCGTGCTGATGTGGAGGTCGCCGCAGGGAGGCGCCACCGCCGCTGGCGTCTGTCCGTTGCCCTCCGGGTCCCGTTCTACGTCGCCGTAACATGGGGCATCCTCATCCTCTCCGTTCGGGTGATGACACCCTTCCTCCTCTTCCAAAAAAAACCATTCCCCTTTAGGAGAAACCGTCCGTGCGTTCAGTTGTGCCGTCCCCGACAAAAACCGCGCCCATTCGTCGTTGATGTCCATGTTTTACTACGCAACAAAAAACACTTTCACCTCCCCTTTAAAATGTGGCCGACCCACCCTTCTTTAAGCTCCTTCCGTCGATTTTTCTGTGTGATTCCGTCGAAGCCAGCAGAGACAACCAACACAAAGCCAATGATTTTTTCTGCAAATCCACGATCCAAACGCCTCGCGATTGATTGCATTGGAACCCAAAACACGTCGGCTGCCAGCCACAAACGCGATTTTAACCTGTATCTTACCACGTCAGTGCCCGGGGGCACTGACGTCGTGCGGTAGAGGTCGGATGTCTACTTGGTTTTGTAAAACAAAACCAAGCAAGTCTTACCACCCCTAAAAGGGATGGTAAGATAGACATGAAGGAGAAAAAAACGTCGTTTCTGTACCTCTCCACCGATGGACCAACGAAAAAACTCTTTCCCCCCAATAAATATATGCTTCGGGTACCAATTGCGTTACAAGGTTTTTTCTTCTGCTTCTTTTGGTTTCTCTGCTTTTTCCAATTCCCCGATTCCACCATTACATCACACCACCCACCATGCAACGCACAGGTTACGCCTCTCCCGCCGTGGAATCCACGGAAACCTTCGTCGCAGTGCCAAATGCTCGGACCGCGCCCATTCTCTTGACGCCGGTCCCCTCACTCGACGAATACGAATCACACTACGAATTGCCCACCAAAACGGACCCCGCCCACCGTGATCCACAAAAATCCCCCGTCCATCCGTCCAAGCTACCCGGCGAAAACGCCGCCGCCCTCAAGGTCGGCAACATGGTACACGACCCCAACAACGCCACGCCCCCCAGCGATTTCATGAATATGTTAAAACAACGAATGAACGTCTACTTCAATTAGCAACAAACCATACATACACAACATACACAAGACACACCACTCATCAGTCTGTTTTTTCGGTTTCTGCCGTCTCCAACCGAAAAAACCGCAACATCTGCAGATGCGACGACAACATCGATCCCAATGTGTCGTGGTGCGCGTAGGGAAAACCGCGCTTTTTGCAAAACGACCGAACGACCGGCGCCAACTTGGGATAATGCACGTGCGACACGTTTGGAAACAAATGGTGTTCAATTTGGTAATTGATTCCACCAAACAGGTAGGTCCACCACAAGTTCTGGTTGACAAAATTGGACGAGTTCCGTACTTGCATTTCAAGCCAATTTGTTGGTTGATCGCCACGGCCAGGAAACAGGTGGTTGTCCACCCCCGGCTCCATGGTGTCGTGGTCCCCCACAATGTTCAGTGCGTAAAAGGTGTTGATGGACACGTGGTAGGCCAAATACACCCACCAGCCACCCGACGCCATGGTCCAGAGCTTCAACGCGATAACGGCCAGGTCGAAAGCGTCGTAGTACGCCCGCTTCGGCAAAGGCACCACGCAGTACTTGTACTTGAACACTGCGTATACGTACGACAGCGCGTGCCCGACGTAGAGCCCCGGAAACACAAACAAAAACAGAGGCGCCAACCAGTCCTGGTGTTTCAGCGTAAACCCAAACCCTTTTTTGGCAGTGGTCTTGGTCATCAGCGGATAGTAGTAGTACATGTCCGGATCGAGCTTCTCCATGCCGGTGAACGAGTGGTGGTAGTACACGTGGTGGTAAAACCACACCCCCGAGTTCCAGATGACAAACGCATTCGTGATTTTCGACAACCACTCGTTGACCGCCGGCGAGGTCGACACCGCGTAGTGCGAGGCGTCGTGCAAAATGTTGAATCCAATGGACGTGTTCAACATGCCCGCCACCGCCGCAGCGGGGACCCGACAGCACAGCGGCAACGACGAAAAGAACGCAACCGTTGTGCACACCCCCAGCAGGATCAACACAAGCGTGTTCTGCAGCACCCACCGCCAGCCCGGTTTGGTGGCAGCACGCGTCGGCAACACATCCCGCACTTGCTCGGTCAGAGCGTGGTAGTCGGCAAAGTCAAAGGCAACCCCCGTCGCCGGGTCCGTCGCTGGATTCGGCACTTCGTATTTTGCGAGCGTTTGCAGCAACGACGCACGGTTCGCCGCAAACGCGTGGTAGGTTTCGAACATCGGCGTCAGGTCGCCCACGCCGCGGGTCAATGCGAGCACGTGGGATCCGCCCGGATGCAACCCCTTCTGCATAAACTCCGTGAGGTCGTAGGTTTTTCCGTGAATTTTCCACATTGCCGTCGACAACAAACCGATCGGTAAGGAGGGCAAATGACCAAGGGGGCAAAGAAAGGGGGTGGGGGGTGGTGGAAAGTTTACAAATGGACGGATGCCTCCAACTCCAGGGGGGGGCGCAACTCCACCGAGTTCACGGAAAAAGAGAGGCGGTGTCCATTACCCGAAATCATGTCCTCGTGCACTGGAGAGGAAGACACGGACGATCCCAGGGTCTCGTGGGCGTCCACCAACATCGGTTTCGCGTTGTACACAAAATAGGCCAGCAAGTCGCTGGTGGCCATGTCGTCCTTCGCATGCGCCGCTTCTTCGAAGACGGACAAGAGAGAATGAGTCACCAAATCGGACTTGCATTTCACGACAAACCCCATGAAGTTCAACAACAGTTGCTTCGTGTCGACGTTGTGCGAGCGGCCCAGACCACGCAAACACTCAGTGGCGTCCACCGCGTGGCGTGTTCGCGAAACCATCAGCTGCAGCAGATGCTCCCATTCCGTGGAGGAGACGATGGGCGACCGAGAGGGGACTTTTGCCGCTGCCTCCTGGTTGAATGCGCCCGGCCCGCGGCTCGTCACCGCAGACAACTGCAGGTGGTTGATCATGCTGCGGATGTCCGACTGGTAGGTCTCCCGCATCAAATCGATTTGTTCATCCGTCAACGAGAGGCATTCGGCGTCGGCGATTTGCCGAATGAAATGGCGGATTTCGCTGCCGGGGAGCTGGTTGAATCGGACGCAAATGAGTTCCTGTTGCAGCGACTCGTCGATCTTGCTGATGTAGTTGCAAATCAGGCAAAACCGCACATCGGAATGGCACGTCTGCAGAAGCGTTTTCAGTGCTTGTTGTGCATTCTTGGTCATGTAATCCACTTCGTCGAGAATGACGAATTTGTAACCCGATTCGAAGATGTGGCGCGAACGGACGAACTGGTAAATTTGGGTGCGCACGATATCGATGCCGCGTTCGTCGGAAGCGTTCAAATGAATGACGCTCTCCTTGTTTTTTCGCGTGTACCGGGTCTGGTACTCGTTGATGAGGTTGATGATGGTTGTGGTTTTGCCGGTGCCGGGGGGGCCGTAAAACAGGAGATTGGGGAAATGTTGCTTGTCGATGACGTTGCGGAAAAACGTGCGGTTGAGAGGATCCAGCACAATGCTCTCGAAATCGGTGGGTCGGTACTTTTCGATCCATGGCATCGAAAGCGTCGATGCGGCGGCAGCACGGTGCGTGGGCAGCAGCGATTCCATGTGTGTGTTTGTTAAACAAAAGAGAGAGGTAAATGCAGCGGGGTAGATACCCTTTGCAAACCGACTTCGGTTTAGGTCGTTTTTGTCGAAAGCTTTTTGGGCACGCACGCTGACCCTGCCCAGTACCGCCCAAGTCGCCGCAAAGAAAAGAAAAGAAGTTAAACAGACACCTATAAGTCCGTCTAATCGTTTCTTGTTTCCGTTGCATACATCATTCATTCACAACATGCCCTCGAAAAAAAAGACACCGACTGCCGTGGCTCCGCCACCACTGAACGCACCAATGGCAGCCGCTGTTGAGGCTGCTCCTGCTCCTGCTCCTGCACCCACCCCTCTCCCCAAACCCAAAAAGAAATCCGCGGTCCAAGCGTCGTCGACGGCAACCTCCACGAAAAAACCCGCTGCCGCCACCGCCGCTGGTTCGGCCAAAACCAAAAAACCGGCTCCTCTCGCCACCTCCTGCGATGCCGCCGACAACGCGGCGGAACCAGTGCACCAGCAACAGCTCGCCACGCCGTCCAACAAGGTACGCGTGCGCCGCGTGGTGTCGAAATTGTCCGCTGTGGAAAGCGCGCCCACCATGAACACCAACGTTGTCTTGAATTTCAAATGTTCGCTCCACGATTTGCACAACTACAACGAAACCCTGAACCGCATGCTTATGAACAATCTGCATTACAATTCCAGCGCTCCACCCGAAGTGAAAAATTACGAAGAGACCTCGCATCCGTTCACAGCGTTCGATTCGCCCTCCGGCACGTCGGCCTCTCCGTCTTCCTTGGCGACGCCCGTCGCTGCACCCCACGTCGGTGGGACCGCTGAGCCCAACGGAATGCTATCGGGCATCTCCCCCGTTGGCATTGCTGCGTCGCCTGGGCTGCATTCCTCTCTCCTGGCGACGGGGAGCGCGGCCGGAACCTCCGGGCGCGTGCACTGCGCGTGTTGTGCGTCGTCGCTCACCGCGAACAACGGGTTCGCCTTCGACGAGTTGTCACCGCCGTCGCTGCCCCTGTCCGCCGCCGCCGCCCAGGAGCCCCCTTTGTCGGAGGAACCCGTCTCGTTGGCCAACAACAAGGAACTGTTGGTAAAACTGAAGCAGCTGAAGGTCCAGTTACACACCAACACGCTGCAAATCGAGAAAAAATCGGCCTGTTTCTGGTGCACGTGCGACTTCGACAACCTGCCCTGCTACATCCCCATTTACGAAATCGAGGGCGTCATCTACGGATACGGCTCCTTTTGTCGTCCCGAATGCGCCGTCGGCTACCTCATGAAGGAAAACATCGACGACTCCACCAAGTTTGAACGCTACAACTTGCTCAACCAAATTTACAGCAAGTCCTGTGGATACAAGAAAAACATCAAGCCCGCGCCGGATCCGCATTTCCTGTTGGAAAAATTTTACGGCAACATGACCATCCAGGAATACCGCAAGCTGCTCAAAACCGAACATTTGCTGATGGTGATCGAAAAACCGTTCACGCGCATGCTCCCGGAGTTGCACGAGGAATTCGACGAAACCTTCACGCGTATTTACGGGGCGAAACGCGGCAACGGCACCAATGTATCGGGCGTCTACAAAGTAAAACACCAGAGCGAACAGTCCTCCGGACCCAGCAAAGCCAGCATCGTGCGCAACGTGTTCGGGCTACCCACCAAGTAGGCCGCCGCCGCCGCCGCCGGACCCAACCTCTCCAAAGTCATATAAATAATTGACGGGATTTTCCATTATTTGTATGTGCGTTCTTGTTATCACTTCGGTTTCGGTTTACCCATGGAAGAAGGCGTCTGCACAAATACCCTCCCTTCGCCCACTTTACCGGTGATCACGTGCGCGTTTTCGGGACGCCTGGGCAACGTGCTCTTTCAGCTTTTCTCCACGGTGGCGTTGGCGTGCCAACACCGAATGGCTCCTCGCTTTCGCTCGGAGGCCCTCGGCCCCTACCGCGACGTCTTCCGCTTCGCCATGTCTCCTCTCTTTGTCGGCGACGACCACGCATGCTGGCAAGGCGAAGCAGTGACCGTCACCGAAGCCGACATCGAGCGCGGACCCCGCGCGGCTTTGACAATACCGGCCAGCAATACAGCTGCAGCCCCCAGTTACGTTTCCCTCTCTGGGTATTTCCAAAATGTTGGGTATTTTCATTCGGTTGCCGCCGTGACAGCCACCTGGTTGGGGTTGGACGCCTTGCGCTCCTCCCTGCACTCCAGCTGCGTGGACGTTTTGCGGCGAGGCGTCCCGCCGCACACCGCTGTGGTGAGTGTGCAGGTGCGCCGCGGCGACTTCGTCTCCAATGCCTGCTACCATTTGGTGCTCGGTCTCTACTATTACCGCAACGCCGTCTTGAACGTGCTCAGTCGCATCCGCTCCAGCCAGCGCGTGCGCTTCGTGCTATTCAGCGAATTGGGCCACGGAGAGGAGCTGCAGCAACTCATCGACGGCTTGCGTCCCGTCATCCAGCAGTTGCACTGGGGCGACCGCGTCGAATTCGTCGCGTTTTCGGAGTTGCTGGAGGAGAGGGACACCGACAACAACAACAACAACAAAAATCCCTCTCTTTCATCGTCCAACCGAAAGGATTATGAAGACCTGGTCGCCATGAGTTGTTGCGATCACCACATCATCGCCAACAGTACCTTCGGGTGGTGGGGTGCCTACCTGGCAGAACTCTGTGACGTCCGCAGCACGTCGGCATCCTCTCGCATCGTCTGCTACCCAGACGAATTTTACAACCACCAGCTCTACTACCTCAACGGCAACCAGTACGGCGCGCCGGGGTGGACGCAAATCAGTGCCTGGGACGAAAAGGAACACCGCTGTCGCTGTTACCGGCTGATGGCCCAAGGCTACGGAATCGAAGAGATTTGGTACAACCCTCTCCTTCAATGACCCTGCAGGAAAAATGCTTCGGGGGAAGCCATATAAAGCGGTTTTCTTTAATATAGGTAGTTGTCTACCAAACTGCCTGTTTTTGTCAAATCCTCAGCCACGAGTCATTTTTAAAAAGCGTGCCCCACCCCCACCCCTATACCCTATACCCTGTATCTGTCTGTCCGAACATCGAATATGTCGTCTTTTTCCGAACGCATGCAAGCCTACGAGGAAAGCTATTTGCTGACCAAGAAAATGCCCGCTTACCGCGAACTGAAAACCAAATACAAAACGCTGAAGAAAGCCTACAAAGAACTCGCCAAACAAGTCGCTGCAGGCGGTTCGTCCGTTGCCCCGTACCGAAATAACTCCGCCAAACTGCCGCCCCTGGTCCATTGCGTGTACGACTCCGACGATGACGACGACGTGGCCGATGAACCCGTTGTCGATGAACCCGTTACAGTGCATCCCATGCCAAGCTGTCAGGAGGTCATTATCAAAGAAGAGCCCCCCTCCTCCCCACAATCCATGGCAGCCGTAGACGTGGGAGATCCTGCTCCGGCAGCTGCTCCGGCACCCACAAAACCAGATGCGTTGGTCAACCAAGACTCTTCCCCACTTGGCTCAGAATCGAGCACCCCTCTCGATCCCGAAACAGAAGCACAGTTGTACCAACGGGCCATTGTGGTGCTGATCGAAGAAGAAGACCGCGCTATGGAAGCGGCGCTCGCAGAAGAAACCCCGGTGTTCCAAGAAGACATTGAGGGAACGCAATGTTCTGACGAAGTTATGCGTGCAGTGTTGGATTTAATTGTGGAAGAAATAAATCAAGGATTGGAAGGATTGGAAGAATTGGAAGAATTGAAGGAAAAACAAATAGAAGAGGAAGATGTCGAAGAAATCGTTGAGGAAGTTGAAGACGTTGAAGAAGTTGTGGAAGAAGAGGAAGTTGTGGAAGAAGAGGAAGTTGTGGAAGAAGAGGAAGTTGTGGAAGAAGAGGAAGTCGTTGAGGAAGTTGTGGAAGAAGAAGTTGTGGAAGAAGAGGAAGTTGTGGAAGAAGAGGAAGTTGTGGAAGAAGAGGAAGTTGTGGAAGAGGAAGTCGTCGAAGAAGTTGTGGAAGAAGAAGTTGTGGAAGAAGAGGAAGTTGTGGTCGAGGAAGTTGTGGAAGAAGAAGTTGTGGAAGAAGAAGTTGTGGAAGAAGAAGTTGTGGAAGAAGAGGAAGAATTGGTCGAGGAAGTGGTCGAGGAAGTTGTGGAAGAAGAAGTTGTGGAAGAAGAGGAGGAAGTGGTCGAGGAAGTTGTGGAAGAGGAGGAAGGAGGAGTCTACGAAATCGAAGTCAACGGCGTTCGTTATTACACAACCGATGAACAAAACGGTCTCGTATATGCGGTGTGCGAGGACGACGACGTGGGAGAAGAAATAGGAAAATTTGTGAATGGCAAATTGATGTTGGCGTAATTGTATTTTGATTGTTCATTGTGGTTTGTGTACATAAATGATTTTTTTATAACAAAAAAACCATTTGATATCAATTTGCACGGCGAAACGTGTGCAAATGTTTCCGTAAGCGCAGTTTGCGGGTCCAGGCGCGCTGGTTGTTTCCCCCCAGTGTTGGTTTGCCGACGGGAGGCTGAGGCATGTTGGCCAAAGGCGGGTTGTTGCCCAGCGCGGCCGTTTCGTCGGTGGGCGGTTCCATTTTCCGGTAGAGCGCGTAGTCGCGGTTGTCGGGTCCGTGTTTCACGGGATCGAGGTGGGCTTTCAGTTCGTTTGTCAACTGCTGGTCGGTGTGCGCGCAGGTTTGGTCCCGCACGACATCCACTTTGACGTAAATTTCGTAGAGAGGCCTGTCCCCTCCGCTCGATCCGTCGGTGGCCCCGCCCACCACCGCGCCAGCCGGAGGAGGCGGCAAAGGCAAAGGAAGCCCTCCTGCGTTGCCGACGTCGGTCGCCGCCGCCGCTGCAGGAGCAACGCCGGTTGCGTCCCGCGGTGCGTTGACTTCGTCCACCCCGCAATACATGTACTGCAGCACGTAGTCCGACGGTTGCATGGTCGCGTCCGGAGCAAGGTAGGTGCGGTAGATTTCTTCGAATACGCCCAATTGGGCTCGGTCGTGGGCGTCCAACTGCGTCGGCCACCGACCCAACTTGATGCGGTTGATCAGTGCATACAACGTCGCGTTGGACGACCGACGCACCGGAGCGGACACTTTCGTGAGGGTTTCCAACAGCCGGTTGTTGGTTTCCACAATTTCCGAGATGTTGTTGGCGCGGATGAACTCGTTGATTTGCACCACCGTTTTCTTTTCCGGCGATCCGTCCAACTGTTTGTTGTCCAGTCGCATGATCACGCGGTTTTTGACAAACTTGAGCATTTTTTCCGAACCCAGCACCGCAACGGCCGGCAAATACAAAAACTTCTTGAAAAATTCCTGCGAATCCACGGTTTTGAAAAAAAACAGCCCCTTGTTTTCGTCGCGCGACCCCGCCGTGCGGTCGGCCTGGAATTGCAGCGCGCTCCGCACAATGGATTGCGTGTCGATGATGTCCTGAATCGCCACAATCAACTCTGCTGCGTCGCGACCGCTTTTTTTCGGGTACTGCTCGTCCGCGCCAGATCCCGACGCCGACGACGACGACGCCGCCAACGTCACCGCACGGGTGGGTCCCAACACGTCCACCATGTCCGCATGCAAGGTCACTGCCGCGGCGCCGGCGATGGACTTCACGTAGTGGGTGGCGCTGTCCAGTTGCTGCGCCTCCTTTTTCAAGGGACGTGTAATGATCAGCATCAGCTTGTTCTTCACCGATTCGATGTTGGCTTGCAACGACTTGTCGCCGTCGTTTTTCAACAATTCCATTTGGGATTCGATGTCGCGGATCAGCTTCGACAACTGCGAGTGCATGGTCCGCAGGTTGTTGTCGAGGGCGTCCACGTACCCTTTCCACAACGACTCGAACTTGCCGACCTTGAATTCGCCCGTTTTGTTGTAATCGCGAATGAAATTGGAGTAGACTTCGTGGGATTGCACGTCGTTCTTCCATTTCACGGAGTGAATGACGTATTCGACGCCGTTGATTTTGAGCCGGACGTCGGTGTCCGGCAGCACCTTCGGCAGTTGGTAGCCGAACAGTTGGGTGAAGGCAAGGGCGTTGGTCACACTGCTGGCGATGTCGATGTCCCAAACCACTCGCAGGTTCGGCCGGCGCAGAATGTCCACGGAATACGAATCCGCCAGCGCCACGTCCACCTTGTTGGCGACGGGAATCAGGCAACGCAGCATGGTCATGACGTTTTGGATTTCGGTTTCGCGCTGCCACTGCGCCACCTCGCTCGGCGGCACGTTCTGCACAAACATTTCGGGAAACTCTTCGGCCACGGATTTGAGGGTGACCAAAAACGTGCCCCGGTCAAAGAAAAACAAGTGTTTTTGCGGCCATTTCCACCTCTCGAAGGACTTGGGGTAACGCACCTCGCTGGTGAAGTAGGGGTAGTCGGCGTTCGGTGACAGGTTTTGCGGTTTGCTGAGGGACTGGTCCGCCGGCACCAACCAAGCGTACGTCAGTTCTTCGTTTTTGACAACGTTGTCGCGGCTGAGGTCCAACATGATGCGGATTTTGCCGACGTGGATCGACGTCCGCGCGCGGGCCTCTTGGGCGCCCGCCGGTGGCCACGGCGCATTTCTGGTTCCTGCAAACGCCATCGTCGAAGACTTGCACGGGTTGGGGGTTCGGTTGGATCGGTAAAACAAACAGAAATGGGGCTAATGATGCACTGGAAATACCAATTGATCCCTTTACATAACCAGCACAAATATTGGTGTGTGGTGGTTTTTCACGAATGTTTTGCGGATACGTCTGCTGCGCCAAGTTTACGGGACAACGATTACCGTACGATGGTGGCCGGTGCGGGACCCGCAGACGCGGTTGCGGCGGCAGCGGCGGCGGCGCCGGCGGCAAATCCGTTGGTTACGCGTGTTTTGCCGCCGTCCGGTTTCGTGGAATTCACGAACGATTTGACAGGAACGTCTTTGGGGGCCGGCGAAGCGGTAGGACCGTTGGTCTTCATTCCCTCCGTGGCGGTCTTTTCGGCGGCAGCTGGATTCGCCGACGCATCTGCCTGCTTTTTGGCATTGGCTAAAACGCTCACGGCGTCGGCGATTTGTTGCTCGGTGACCTTCGGTGCTTCCGGTGGCTCGTCGACTAAACCGCTGTGGTGCGTCGTGAAGTGTTCCGGCAGCACGCAAAACTGGCTTTCCTCGTTCAACAAGAAATCGGCAAAAAGCACAAAGACGCCGACGATGAACAGGGCCGTGTAGATGTCGCGCGTACCCATCCAGGCCATTGCAAACACGAGGATGTCGCGACTAAAGGTGTATTTCAAGTAGCCTTCCATGGTTTTGCTCAGGCGCATGGTCACGAACTTCGACGAAATGTTCAAGGTAATGATGATCAACCCGGCAAACAACTTGCTCTGGTTGGCCGCCAATACACTGTGGTGCAGGTACTTAAAGAGATCGGTGAGCGACTTGGTTCGTGCGCCGCCACCGGTTTGGGAGCTGGCTTTCGGCATCGGTGCAGCAGCAGAAAGAGAGGGTTTCTATACCAATTGTGGATATCTCCGGTTGCCGCTGCCGCCGTTCCGTTCGGTTCAGAGGTACGCCGCAAACACTTTGCCCACGGCCGATACGTCCGATGCGATGCTGTTCAAGGGGTTCACTACGTAGTCCGTCACCACTTGGTTCCAATCGATGGGTTCGTCGTGAGAGGATTTGGGTCGCAGCAGGCTTTCCTCCGCGCGCAATACGTCTTCGCGAACGGAAAACTCGCACCCTGGCATGCACGGATTGCATTTCGCGCTGTCGGACGGAAAACGCAGTTCCCGGAACACGTGGTCCGCCATTTCGTACGGAACCTCCATGCCCTTCTTCATCAGCTGGTTGTGTTCGCAGTGTTCGCTGCGGAAAAAGGCCATCAACTCCGCCTTGGTTGATGCGGGCGGAGAGGTGGATACCGTTGGCGTAAACTCCGACGGGGGTGGATGGAACGGACGGTAGCCATCTAAAACCTCCAGCACATACCGCAGGCCCGGATCCTCCGACAACTTGTCCTTGGGAAGTGAATGGAGAGGAGGATGTTGCTGCGTCATGGACTCCATGCCTTCCGGGTGGTCGTGTCGCAACAGCCACGTGTCTTGGTGCAGGGCCACGAACCCGTGGTACAGATCCAACTGGTAGTAGGCGATGGCCGCCACGCAAACGACGAACCCGACCCAGGGATGGTACGCAACCGAAAAGAAGAGGATGGTGACGACCACGAACAGTTTACCTAAACTGGTTTCGCTCAAGTAGATCATTTCCAACGGAAACGAGGCGCCCAGGAAGATCAGCAGAATGACAATCCATTCGGCCACTTCGGTGTCTTTCCACGCCATCTCTGGAAAACGAAACCGCATGGTGGGTGGCTACGGCAACGATGCTTTTGTTATACAAAACAAGGATGAATTAAAAAAATCTGATGATTCTGTAAAGATTCTCGGAACCGTCACCCTTGTTTTTTTTTGGTAAGTTTCGGGCCACCCTGATTGTGCTTCCGCCATGTCCACCCTTTCGTATTCCACGTGGCACTCCGACGAGGGCGCTGCTTCCTCTTCCCCGTCCAAAGCCAACGGTGGGGCCACCACCCTTTCCCGCAAACGCGTGTCCACCATGGGCGGCGTTATCCACAACCTGCGCAACAAAACCATCCGCAACCGCGGCGACACCTCTGCCGCCAAAGCCGCCGCTACTTCGGCCACCAACAGCGAGCCCCAACCGACCAACGCGTTTTGGCCATCCTCCACCGTGTACGAACACGGTGCCGCCGACGAAGAGGTCCACTCGGCCACCGCCGAAGTCGAAACCTTTGAGGAAACCCAAGAGCGCCAAGCTGCCCGCAGTGCCCACGTGCACCACCTCCTGGACAAACTCACGGGGTTTCCCGACGGTTCTTCCGCGGGCCGAGGCACAGAACTCGGCGAATTCAACCCCATGCCCTACCCGCCCGTAAGACGAATGCCCAAGATCTCGGCCGACGAGCCCCTTCCTTCGGCCGATGCCGCCGGAAATCACCCCCTGATGCCCAAAACACGGGCGGTACTCAAAGGCGCCGACAAGTACCAACCCGCCAACCACCTCTACTACCGCCCCGCCGCCGCGCCCACATCCTCCTCCTACAGCAACTACCGCGACGCCTTCAACCGCGAGGGCATGACCGGCAGCGGAACTTTAGGCGAAACCGTCAAACCTGCTGGCGCCGGCCCCAGCAGCAGCAGTAGCAGTCCCTACTACGCAGCGTTGGGCGGTTCGTCGTCGGACCCCCTCGTGCAAAAGCTCAACTACATCACGCACATGCTCGAAAACATGCAAATGGAAAAAACACATCATGTCACCGAAGAATTTGTGCTCTATTGCCTGTTGGGCGTGTTTATGATTTATGTCGTGGACGGGTTCTCTCGTGGCGGCAAATACATTCGTTGAACCCAAATAAACAGAACCGTTTACGGAACATTTATGTACACACACACATCATTTGCAAAATCACCCTCCTCCTCCCCTTCGAATTCTCCTTGGCCATGCATTTCTCGGAATTGATGATCGGCGATTCCTACTGCGTCGAAAACGTCGGCCCCGCCGTAAACGGGTCCGAACAAGGTCGTAGCGTCTGCTTGGGCGTCCTCATCCAAAAGAAAATGATCGCTCCGCAAGACCGCGGCGCCGGGTCCTGGCAGTACGTGTTTTCCCACCGCGAAACCTTCGACGACCCCGAACACTTCACCGTGTGCGAAATGAGTTCCCGCGACGAAAACGCATTGGAGATCGTGTGCACGGACCTGGCCACCCTGGACGTCATCCACAAACCGGCCGGCCCGTCCGCCATGCGCGTGCTGCGTAACCCGTCCCTGGTCACCAACCCGCCGCGGCAACTGGCGCTGCTGTCGGCCTTGCGGTCGCCCTCGCCCTATTGGCCCCTGAAAGAGTTTTACCGGTCGGGCGACGTCCTCGCCAGTCCCACCGCAAACCACGACACCTGTTTGCACGATGCTCCTTCCCATGCTTCCTCCCATGAAACCCACATGTTTGTTATGTAAATGTTGTACCCGTAGTTATTTAGAAAATCCGATGATTTCACGAATCACAAATTCATTTTGTAAATAACGCACGTCCGATTGATGTTCCAAGAGGTAGTCGATGACCGACGCCCGTTGGGTCCGCACTCGCTCCAGAAAACGACGAAACAACAACTGGATGGTGTGGGCGTGGAAGTTGATCAGTTGCCAGCCGCGCTGGGAACCAGTTCGTGCCCCTACGTCTTCTATCAATTTCTTGTAGTGAAGAAACGCCGAGTAATTCCAGTTGTAGCCGAGGCGCGGGCGCAACAACACCACGCGTTTGGTTGGCAGCTTCATGATCTTAACGTTCCGTGAAAACCCGGTGTCGTCGACGATTCGCAGGGGATGCACATAGTGTCCTGCATGGACATACGCCCAGTTCACCTCGCTGCGTTCCACAAACATCATCGCGGGGTCGCGATCGAGCAACGACAGAAAGCTCCGTTGGAAGTTGTACCCGGAAACGAGTACCGTGCCGTTTTTGAACAGGATGCGCATCGGCTTGCGCTGTGGCGGCGGCGACAGCGACGAAGGGTCGGCAGTGGGTTGCATGTTCTTGACGCGGCGGCGATATACATTTGCCCACCGACGATGGGGAGAGAGTTGCAGGAAAATTGTACTTGTTCTGTTTTCCCTCTCATTGCAGAAAAAACAATTTTTTACAATTAGTGAATTTGGGTACTTAAAGGATCACCAGAAAGGGCGAGCAAAAGTTGTCTGAAAAAAGGTAAAAAAATAGGGTATTTGAAGGACCCATGGGGGATTTTGGAGGGAGCGTTTATTGTGCTTCCTTGAGGGGTCCAGGAAGGGACTCCCTTCCAAAAACAATTGTAACAATTAGTGAATTTGGGTACTTAAAGGATTTCATGAAAAGAGGAGCAAAAGT
>JACCEA010144070.1_pt1 | contig 16799 bp, 19 predicted proteins | sample 7449851 | NCBI WGS metagenome assembly JACCEA01 (sample SAMN15323453, study PRJNA562643) | freshwater metagenome | isolation source: river surface water | place: USA:Blue River Watershed | collected 2017-08-18 | reverse complement strand
TGTGTTAAGCATACCGCCAGCGTTCATCCTGAGCCAGGATCAAACTCTCCATAGTATCCATTATTAGTTGAATTTAAGTTAAACTTTGTTTCAAATTTAATCTTGCGGATCAATCTCTTGATCTTGAATTCCAGAGTAGTACTTCTTTTATAGAATTGTCAACCCCTCAAAAAAAATTAGTATTATTAAATAATATTAAAGCATTCTTACTTTGCAAGATCTAGGTAGCATCCTTAATTATTAAACTTTGATTTCCCAGGGATAGAAGATACTTTGATAGAAACATTATTAAATATTAAAGGAGCATTGTAAATTGGAGAACCACAAAGAAAAAATCCTAGTGGTCGACGACGAAGCTAGCATTCGTCGAATCCTCGAAACTCGGCTTTCTATGATAGGTTACACGGTAGTGACGGCCGCAGACGGTGATGAAGCTCTCGCAGTCTACAAAAAAGAACTACCAAATCTAATCATATTAGATATTATGATGCCGAAACTGGATGGATATGGAGTTTGTCAAGAAATTCGTAAAGATTCGGATATCCCTATTATCATGTTAACAGCATTAGGTGATGTTGCGGATCGAATAACTGGATTAGAGCTAGGCGCAGATGACTATGTGGTAAAACCTTTTTCACCAAAAGAATTAGAAGCTCGGATAAAAGCAATTTTAAGGCGAGTGGACAAGATGTCTTTACACAGCACGTCCTTAGCTTCTGGAATTATCTCTATGGGAGGGATAAAAATTGATACTAATCGCAGGCAGGTCTATAAACAAAATGAAAAAATTCGTTTAACAGGTATGGAATTTAGCTTACTAGAACTCCTAATGAGTAAATCAGGAGAGGCATTTTCCAGAGCTTCTATACTGCAAGAGGTTTGGGGATACACCCCAGAAAGACATGTAGATACAAGGGTTGTGGATGTTCACATTTCTAGGCTAAGGTCTAAACTAGAAGAAGATCCAAGTAATCCCGATTTAATACTCACAGCTCGAGGGACTGGGTACTTATTTCAGAAGATAACGGAAGTTCAAAAAAGCACTTAATTTTAAATATGAAATTATAAAATTTTGTAATGATGTAAGAAGTTTGTAACATTTTGGCTTTTTGATAGTTACTTTTTTTATAATTCCAACTATAATAAAAACAATAAACGTAAAGAGAAATAGAATATATATACTATATACATATATATATATAATCTATCTATATAGATAAAGCTTTGGAGAATTAATTATGACCATAGCAATTGGGCAAGAAGAAGGTCGTGGATGGTTCGACCTTGTGGATGATTGGTTAAAAAGAGACCGTTTTGTGTTTGTAGGTTGGTCTGGTTTACTACTATTCCCTACATCTTACTTAGCAATCGGTGGGTGGTTTACTGGCACAACTTTTGTTACATCTTGGTATACTCATGGATTAGCAAGTTCTTATCTTGAAGGATGTAACTTCTTTACAGCTGCAGTGTCTACTCCTGCAAATAGTATGGGGCATTCTTTACTTCTTCTATGGGGGCCAGAAGCTCAAGGAGATTTCACTCGTTGGTGTCAGATTGGTGGTCTATGGGCTTTCTGTGCTTTACATGGTGCATTTGGTTTGATAGGGTTCTGTTTAAGACAGTTTGAAATTGCTAGACTAGTAGGTATCAGACCTTACAATGCTATAGCATTCTCTGGTCCTATAGCAATTTTTGTATCTGTATTTTTAATGTACCCACTGGGTCAAGCTAGCTGGTTCTTTGCTCCGAGCTTAGGAGTTGCTGCCATTTTCAGATTCTTATTATTTATTCAAGGGTTCCACAACTTTACTCTGAATCCTTTCCATATGATGGGTGTAGCTGGCATTTTGGGCGGAGCTCTACTATGCGCTATTCACGGTGCTACTGTACAAAATACTTTATTTGAAGACGGAGATGCTGCGAATACTTTTAGAGCATTTACACCTACTCAAGCAGAAGAAACTTACTCTATGGTAACAGCTAATAGATTCTGGTCTCAAGTGTTTGGAGTTGCATTTTCAAATAAAAGATGGCTACACTTCTTTATGCTATTTGTTCCTTTAGCAGGTTTATGGACAAGTGCTATTGGTATTGTTGGTCTTGCATTAAATCTAAGAGCTTATGATTTCGTATCTCAAGAACTTAGAGCTGCAGAAGATCCGGAGTTTGAAACATTTTATACGAAAAATATCCTTCTAAATGAAGGTATACGTTCTTGGATGGCTGCTCAAGATCAGCCACATGAAAACTTTATATTCCCTGAGGAGGTTTTACCACGTGGAAACGCCCTTTAATTCAACTTTAGGTGTTGCAGGTCGCGACATTGAGTCTACTGGTTTTGCTTGGTGGTCTGGCAACTCTCGTTTGATCAATGTCTCTGGAAAGCTTCTTGGTGCTCACGTTGCTCATGCTGGTTTAATGGTATTTTGGTGTGGGGCTATGACACTATTTGAAGTTGCACATTATATTCCAGAGAAACCCCTTTATGAGCAAGGCTTAATTTTACTACCTCATTTAGCAGTACTAGGTTGGGGGGTAGGACCAGGTGGGGAGATTGTTGATATTTACCCGTATTTCGTTGTAGGAGTACTACATCTTATATCTTCAGCTGTTTTAGGTTTTGGGGGAGTATATCATTCTCTTATAGGCCCAGACACTCTAGAAGAATCTTTCCCAGCTTTTGGGTATGACTGGAGAGATAAAAACAAAATTACAACTATTCTTGGAATTCACTTAATCATTTTAGGATTTGGCGCTCTTTTATTAGTTATAAAAGCTATGTATTTAGGTGGCGTTTATGACACATGGGCACCAGGTGGAGGAGATGTAAGAATTATTGATAATCCTACGTTAAATCCTGTAGTTATATTTGGTTATGTACTGAAATCCCCATGGGGTGGCGATGGATGGATCGTAAGTGTTAATAACATGGAAGATATCATTGGTGGCCACATCTGGATAGGTTTAACTTGTATCGTTGGAGGTTTTTGGCATATACTAACTAAACCGTTTGCATGGGCTCGAAGAGCATATGTGTGGTCTGGTGAAGCATATTTATCATATAGTTTAGTAGCTGTGTCACTAATGGGATTTATTGCAAGTCAATATTCTTGGTATAATAATACAGCATATCCTAGCGAGTTTTATGGTCCTACTGGTCCAGAAGCGTCTCAATCCCAAGCTTTTACCTTCTTAGTTAGAGACCAACGTCTAGGAGCTAATGTTGCTTCTGCACAAGGGCCTACTGGTTTAGGTAAATATTTAATGAGATCACCTAGTGGTGAGATCATTCTTGGTGGTGAGACACAAAGATTCTGGGATTTAAGAGCACCTTGGATTGAACCTTTAAGAGGTCCTAACGGATTAGATTTGAATAAAATAAAAAATGATATTCAACCTTGGCAAGAAAGAAGAGCTGCAGAGTATATGACTCATGCTCCTCTAGGTTCTTTAAATTCAGTGGGTGGAGTTGCTACTGAAATTAACTCTGTGAATTTCGTATCTCCACGTAGTTGGTTAACATGTGCACATTTCTTCTTAGGCTTTGCATTTTATATCGGTCATCTGTGGCATGCAGGTCGTGCTAGAGCAGCTGCAGCTGGATTCGAGAAAGGTATTAATCGTGAAAATGAACCTACTCTTTCTTTAAGACCGCTAGATTAATTAAACTTTAAAAAAAGCTATGTTCACTTTGAACATAGCTTTTTTTATATTTAAAGAACTCCTAAAAAATGGATCACTCCTTTACCAGTAAAAGATTCGATTATTAATGTAAATAAAAAGCCTAACATAGCCATTCTTCCATTCCAATTTTCAGCTGAAGTTGTAAATCCCCACACCCAAGGTAGAAAACTAGTATCTTTTTTCATAAAGTCAAATAAAAAAATCTGTAGACTTACACAAACGATGATAATAGTAATATTATACCTTTATAATAAATAAACTATATCAATAAACTTTGATGTGTGTATGATTCATGAATATAGATAAACTCTATGACAAATTCTTTAACGTTACTATTTTCATCATTTTTAGGTTTTTTACAAATTTATTTAATTTTATTGTTAATCCGCGTATCACTTACTTGGTTTCCAAATGTTAATTGGTACGGACAACCTTTTTATTCTTTAAGTAGATTAACAGACCCTTATTTAAGAATGTTTCGAGGAATTGTGCCGCCTCTTGTAGGAATTGATATTTCACCAATTTTAGGGTTTATATTGTTACAGTGTATAATGCAAATTGCTAGCAATGTAGGGTTAAGTACTACTTAAGGTCAATATCTGATAAGCTAATAAAATAATTTTAAAGAGATATTATTAAAATAATCTAAAACGTATACTAAAAAAGTTATTCTAGAACCAAATGAATTAAAATAATAAAACAATGATAAAACTTAGACTAAAAAAATATGGTCGCAAAGGTCAAATAAGCTATAGAGTTGTAGCTATGACGAGCTCTACCAAAAGAGACGGTAGAGCCATAGAAGAATTAGGATTTTATAATCCAAGAACAAAAGAGGTAAACCTAAATTTATCCCGAATTAATATTCGGTTAAATCAAGGTGCACAGCCGACTCCTACTGTTGAAAATTTATTAAAAAAAATACAACCTATTAAATAATATTTAGGAGAATACAATTGCCAAAATTTACACTAAAAGTTTTGTGGTTAGAGAATAATGTAGCATTATCTGTAGATCAAATAGTAGGCAATAGTACTAGTCCTTTGACTTGTTACTTTTTTTGGCCAAGAAATGATGCTTGGGAACAAATTAAATTAGAACTAGAAGCAAAGCCTTGGATTTCTGAAAGAGAAAAAGTAGAGATTTTAAATAAAGCGACAGAAATTATTAATTACTGGCAGGAACAAGGAAAAAAATCATCCTTTGCAGAAGTACAGTCTAAGTTTCCAGATCTTATTTTCGCAGGAAATAGTTAGTATGCATGTAACCGAAAAGATACTTTTTGTATCTTTTCTTATTTTTTACTTTTTTATATCAAATGATAGATTCGAGCGAATTAGTTTTAGAAAGTCTGGTAGAGACACAGTTAAAATTAAAAATTCTACACTACAGTAAAACTCTGTATTCGAAAGATATGAAATCTTTAGCAGAAATAAAAAAAAATACGGTAAAACTTTTCTTAAAAGTTTTATATTCAGTAAGTTTAAAGAAAGTCCTCTCTTCTAAAATTACAAATCGAATTGTTTTTAAATATTTTAAAAAATTTGTTTTCGCCACATCCTTCTGTCATACATATGGCCTAAGATATAATAAAACAACTTTAGATAAATGTTATCTTAATACAGTCGCTATTAATAGTTTATATGAGTTTTATAACAAAGAAGCCAGATGATTCCACCATTACAGAGGATTAAATATAATTACTTTTTTGTTTACATAGTGACAATGTACTGTTTTTTCATACATTTAAATTGTAAAAGAGAGTTTCTCAGGGTAGGTATCGACATTACATCACATAGTTCGTTAAGTAGTGTAAGTAATTATTCATCAAAAGATATTACCTCGAAAGAGAATAAAATTGTTTTAGATTTAAAATATAAAAATGAAGTACATTTGTACTCTCTAAGTATAAAATCATTTGCATACATTATAGATTTAGAGGGTAAAATCCTCGGCCGTAGAACCGTTTATGATCAAAAAGTTTTTCCTAATGTGACTAATGATACTATGAATTTAAATAAAAAGTTATTGCACAGTACTGTATTTGGAAGCATCAAACTTATAAAAGTATAGGAAAGATGCTTCGAGTTCTAATTACTGTTTATCTACGACAATACATTCTGTTGTTAATATCATACTTGCAATGGAAGATGCATTTTGTAATGCAGATCTAGTAACTTTTGCAGGATCTATTATACCTTCTTCATACATGTCAACGATCATACCTGTAGACGCATTATATCCAATGTTGAATTCACTATTTTTTATGTCTTCTATTATTACAGCTGGATTTACACCTGTATTTTCTATAATTCTTCGAAGAGGGTAACTTAAAGCTTTTTCGACTATTAAAGCGCCAATGAGTTCTTCTTCTATTAAATTTTCCTTTGACCAATATTCTAAATCTTTTGATATGTGAGTCAAAGTAGCACCTCCTCCAGGAACAATTCCTTCCTCCACGGCTGCTTTAGTGGCATTAATAGCATCTTCCAATCTTAATTTTCGATCTTTCATTTCAGTTTCTGTAGCGGCACCTACTTTTATAACAGCTACTCCCCCAGCTAGTTTTGCTAGTCTTTCTTGTAATTTTTCTTTTTCGTAAGAAGAATCACTGCTGTCAATTTGACGCCGGATCTGCTCACACCTAGCTTTAACTTCTCTCTCATTTCCCTCTGCTATAACTGTGGTGCCTTCTTTTGTTATTGTTATTCGTCTAGCTTGGCCTAACATATCTATATGTAAAGATTCTAAGCTAAATCCTGCATCTTCAGAGATAACTTCTCCTCCAGTTAAAATTGCTATATCGTCTAGCATAGCTTTTCGTCGGTCTCCGAATCCTGGAGCTCTAACTGCAGCGACATTTAGTACACCACGGATTTTGTTAACTACTAGGGTTGCCAATGCTTCTTTTTCAACGTCTTCAGCAATAATCAAAAGTGGGCGACCTGTTTTTGCAACTAACTCTAGAACAGGTACGAGCTCTTGCTGTACTAAAGTAATTTTTTTATCTGTTAGTAATATGTACGGGTTTTCTTGTACAATTTCCATCCTATCTGTATCTGTCACCATATACGGTGATATATAACCTTTTTCAAAGTACATCCCTTCAGTCATTTCTAGTTCAGTAAAGGTAGATTTACCTTCTTCCAAAGATATAACTCCTTCTCGACCTACTTTGTCTATAGCATTAGCAATCATTTGACCTACTTCATCGTCATTACCAGCAGATATAGTAGCTACTTGAGTGATAGATTTAGTATCTTCCACGGGTTTTGAGTATTCAGAAATTTGACTAACTACAAATTGTGTAGCTTTTTCAATTCCTCGCTTTAAAGCTATGGGATTAGCTCCTGCAGCTACGTTACGCATACCTTGTTTAACCATAGCGTGGGCTAGTACAGTGGCAGTAGTTGTCCCATCTCCCGCAACATCATTTGTTTTAGAAGCTGCTTGCCTTATAAGAGCTACTCCAGTATTTTCGATATGATCTTCCAACTCAATTTCTTTAGCTATGGTAACTCCGTCGTTGACAATTTGAGGAGCACCAAATTTTCTTTCTAAGACAACATTTCTGCCTTTTGGTCCAAGAGTAACTGATACAGCTTCGGCTAATATATCCATGCCTCTTTCTAATGCTCTACGCGCATTTTCTTGATATAAAATAACTTTACTCATAAAAATTCTCCAAGTATGTTCTCATAATTACATTCTAAAACAAAAGAATAAAATCTAATAACAGAGATAATTATAAAGGATAAACAATAAAGGAGAGAAAGTTTTGTAAATTTCAGATTTGTCTTAGACTTAAATAAATTGAAACTCACATAACTTGTTGATAAAAATAGATTAAGTATGATATGCTAATTCTAATACTGAAAAGTGCTTGTAGCTCAGTGGACTAGAGCACGTGGCTACGAACCACGGTGTCGGGGGTTCGAATCCCTCCTTGCACGATTAAGTAAGGTGTACAGTTTTTTTGGGAAATAAGAGGTAGTTTTGTTCAATTTATTTAGTGAAACTGGGGTGTCGCCAAGTGGTAAGGCAGCGGACTTTGACTCCGCCACTCGTAGGTTCGAATCCTCCCACCCCAGATATAATAAACTTTTAAATACTTATATCTCTAGTCAAAATTTACATAATGCTATAATAATTACTAGTTACTTCTAAATTCAAACGTAAGCACTATTACATTTATGGCAGTGATACAATTTATTCAGGGTGTTAACGAAGATGTAGTTCCTGATGTAAGATTAACTAGATCACGTGATGGGAGCACTGGTACAGCTACTTTTAGGTTTTCTAATCCTAGAGTTTTGGAAAATACTACTTCTCAACAAGGAACAATTACTGGTATGTACTTATTAGATGAAGAGGGGCAAATTGTTACTCGTGATGTAAATGCTAGATTTGTTAACGGCAAACCACAGGGTATAGAAGCTGTGCATATTATGCAGACTAAAGAATCTTGGGATAGATTTATGAGATTCATGGAACGTTACTCAGAAGATAACGGATTGACTTTTACAAAATCGAGTACTTTTGATACTTAGTGTTTTTTAGAACATTAACGATCTTAGAAAATAAGTCGTGATTTACTACAACAAGCTTATTTTCTAAAGTTGTTATCCATATCTTCTATTTACTTTTTTTTTTTTCTGCGTTAATATAATAAGGTAAGGCGAGTGTAGCCAAGGGGTTAAGGCAATGGGTTGTGGCTCCATTATTCGCGGGTTCGATTCCCGTCATTCGCCCTATAACTGGTTTCCTTTTGTATACCAATATAAGGATTTTAATTCTTGAATATCTTTTGTTTGAGTTTTGTCGAGCAATCTACTTATATATCTCTCTACATTACGTTTACTCACTTTGAGATTTAAAGCTATACTACTCGTTTGATTTCCAAGTAATATTTGATTTAGTATATAATCCTCTTGTAATGTTAAAGAGAATTGTAATTTGTTTTTTATGGATTCACTATATTTTTGTATCAGGTTGAATTTAATTTCTTTTATTAGAATATAGTTTTCCAGCATTGACTTTAAAAATAGGTCATTTTTTAAGACTATACTTTTTATAATGAATTCTAATTCTTCTGGATCAAATGGTTTAGATACATATGCGCTACAACCTAATTTATATCCCAGAATCCGATCTTCTGTTAACCCTTTTGCAGTAAGTAAAATGAAAGGTATATGTTGGAAATCCTTGCTATTTTTTAAATTTTTTATGAAATTATAGCCTTCATTATTTGGCATTATTATATCAATAAGAAGGCAGTCTGGTAAATTTTTCTTTAACTCATTCCAAGCCACGTCTAATTTGTTAGTTACAGTTATTTGAATTTCTTTAAGAGAAAAATAGTTTTTTATAACCTCTAATAACTTCTCTTCATTATCCAGCATAACAATTTTTATCATCTTTTCATTCTCATTTTTTATAAACATTTCTCCTGCTCCTAAATCTATCTTTATGATATAATGTATACCTATAGACTGTAAGCAAATAACTTTTATACTTTTTACTATAATTTGTCTACATATTTTTATTGAGTATTTTATGGGTAAAGTTTATGATTGGTTCGAAGAACGTCTTGAGATTCAAGCGATAGCTGATGATATTACAAGCAAGTATGTTCCACCACATGTAAATATTTTTTATTGTATTGGTGGTATTACATTTACATGTTTTATTATTCAAGTAGCCACAGGGTTTGCTATGACTTTCTACTATAGACCCACAGTTGCTGAAGCATTTGCTTCTGTTGAATTTATAATGACAGAAGTAAACTACGGTTGGCTATTTAGATCTATGCATAGATGGTCTGCAAGTATGATGGTTCTTATGATGATTCTACACATATTTAGAGTTTATCTAACTGGTGGTTTTAAAAAACCTAGAGAATTAACTTGGGTAACTGGAGTAACATTAGCAGTTGTTACTGTGTCTTTTGGTGTAACAGGTTATTCTTTACCCTGGGATCAAGTAGGATATTGGGCTTGTAAAATCGTAACAGGAGTTCCAGAAGCGATACCTGTAGTAGGGAGTCTCTTAGTAGAACTTCTTAGAGGTAGTGTGAGCGTAGGCCAAAATACGTTAACAAGGTTTTATAGCGCACACACGTTTGTTTTACCAGTTGCAGCAGCTGTTTTGATGCTAACTCATTTCTTAATGATCAGAAAACAAGGGATTTCAGGTCCTTTATAAATTTAACTTTTTATAAAACTTATTTTAGGAGTAAATTACATGTCAGTGTTAAAAAAACCGGATTTAACAGATCCTAAACTACGTGCAAAGTTAGCAAAAGGAATGGGGCATAATTATTATGGTGAGCCAGCATGGCCTAATGATTTGTTATATATGTTCCCAGTAGTTATTTTAGGTACTTTGGGTTGTATGGTTGGTTTATCAGTTTTATCTCCATCTCCTTTAGGTGAAAAGGCGGATCCATTTGCTACTCCTCTAGAAATTTTGCCAGAATGGTACTTTTTCCCAACATTTAACTTGTTGCGGGTTATACCAAACAAACTTTTAGGAGTTTTATCAATGGCTTCTGTTCCATTAGGATTAATCACAGTGCCTTTTATTGAAAGCGTTAATAAGTTTCAAAATCCGTTCCGTAGACCATTTGCAATGGCCTTATTTTTATTCAGTGTAGTAGTCGCTATATGGCTAGGGATTGGTGCATGTTTGCCGATTAATCAAGCCTTAACGCTAGGATTATTCTAGTACAAAAATAAAAAATAGATCCAAAAAGAATTCTTTTTGGATCTATTTTTTATTTAATTTTTACTTTAGCACCAGCTTCTTCTAATTGTTTTTTAGCAGCTTCTACATCATCTTTTGAAGCACCTTCTTTGATGTTTTTTGGTGTAGACTCAACTAAATCTTTTGCTTCTTTAAGACCTAATCCAGTTAAAGTTCTAACAACTTTAAGTATAGCTATTTTTTTATCTGCAGGTACTTCTTCTAAAATTAAGTCAAATTCTGTTTTCTCTTCAACTTCCTGTGCTGCACCTGCAGTAGGAGAGGCTATACTAATTGCACCTACTGATGCAGATGCGCTAACATTAAATGTTGTTTCAATTTGTTTTACTAAATCTGCAGCTTCTAGTAAAGTTAGTGTTTTTAATTGCTCAATAATTTCTTCTACTTTTGTTGTCATATAATTACATTTTGTTTATTTGCTTCTTAATTGAAAGAGTAAAATTATAATTTAAGAAAATACTTTATCCCGGAAATTATTTATATCTATTGAGATAGATGGACCCATAGTACTACAAATGTAAAAACTTTTCCAATATCTTCCTTTTGCTCCTGATGGTCTATTTTTATCTATAGATTCTTGGACTATTTCAAGATTTGCAAGTAAATCTTCAACTGAAAAATTTGTCTTTCCGAAGGGTAAATGTACAATTCCACTTTTATCAGCTCTATACTCTAGTTTACCCTTTTTAAATTCTTCGATTGCTCCTTTTACATCTGAAGTAACTGTACCCGATTTAGGAGAAGGCATCAATCCTCTAGGCCCAAGTATTTTACCCAATTTTGCTATGGCAGGCATCATATCAGGAGTAGCTATTAATCGATCAAAATTGATCACTCCTTTCAAAATATCTTGAATTAGTTCATCAGATCCTGCTAAATCAGCACCAGCGGATAAAGATTCATTTACTTTTTCCCCCTGAGCTATTACACCAATACGAATTTTTTTACCAGTCCCTTTTGGTAGTATAACAGTCGTTCTTAGCTGTTGATCGGCATATTTAGTATCTAATCGTAAGCTTATATGTGCTTCAGCTGTTTCAATAAATTTCGCCGTTGCAGTTTCTTTTAGTAAGTTTAATGCTTCAAGCGCTTTGTATGGTCTTGACTCGATCTTTTCGTGAATTTTTTTTATTCTTTGTGAAACTTTTGCCATTATTTTATATATTTATTCTTTAATTAATATGCCCATATTTTTAGCTGTTCCCGAGATAATTCTCATGGCTGATTCTTTACTTTTTGTATTTAAATCTGGTAGCTTTGTTTCTGCTATTTCTTCTAGTTGTTTTCTAGTAATAGAGCCCACTTTTTTCTTTTGAGGATCTCCCGAACCTTTTAGAACACCTGCTGCTTTAACAAGTAGAACAGACGCTGGAGGAGTTTTTAGAATGAATGTGTAGCTTCTATCATCGTATACTGTAATTTCAACCGGAATAATGTATCCAATCTTATCAGCAGTTTTTGCATTATACTCTTTACAAAACATTACGATATTAACACCTCTTTGACCTAATGCTGGGCCCACAGGAGGTGCGGGTGTAGCTTTTCCAGCATCTAAAGCAAGTTTTACGATTGCAACAACTTTTTTAGCCATATTTTTTTTATCTTTTTTTACTAATAATAACTTAATCCCTATTTGGTATAAGGGTTCTGAACAACTTTTATTATAGCTTATACTTAATTTCCTTGGTCATATAAGAAGTTTATTATAACACGCCCTGAAGGACTTGAACCCTCGACATCAGGTTTTGGAGACCTGCGTTCTACCAACTGAACTAAGGACGCTAAAATATTAGTCTATTATGAAATTTTTATTTTAGGAGAGAGAGGGATTCGAACCCTCGTTAAAGTCACCTCTAAACAGCATTTCCAGTGCTGCGCCTTAAACCACTCGACCATCTCTCCATAAAAATAATTATAACAAAAAAGATTTATCTAAGATATAACGATAGTAAAGTTTTTTAATTTAAATACTTCAATTACTGTTGACTTAATAAGTCACAGCTTAACTTGTCTTTAAATACAGCCTCACAGACTTGTATTTTACATACAGTACTTTATAAATTTTATAATACATATCATTATTTAAAATATGATGCCAGGAACCAGGTTTGAACTGGTGACACGTGGATTTTCAATCCACTGCTCTACCAACTGAGCTATCCCGGCTTTAACTTCCAATATTTATACATCAATTTTATTTTTTTGACAATCTTTAATTGATTAATTTTTAGATTGTCGGAATACGATGTATTCTGACAATCTAATCTCCCTATCTTAAGTCTTTGATAATTCTAGTTTTTCTCCCAATAACACTTGTACTTTTCCATCTGTATCTACATCTACAACGGCTGTGTCACCTTCTTTAATCTTTTCAGACAAGAATTCTTCTGATAAAGTATCTTCTAATAATCTCATAACAGCTCTTCTAAGAGGTCTAGCGCCATATATTGGATTGTATCCTTCATCTATAAGATGGCTTTTGAATCTTGCTGTTACTTCTAGCTGAATACCTTTTTCTGATATTCTGGTAAAAACTTCTTTTAACATTATTTCAGCAATTTCACCAACTTCATCTTTAGTCAGCTGTCGGAATACAATAATTTCATCCAATCTATTTAAAAATTCAGGCCTAAAATATTGTTTTAATTCTTCGTTTACTAGACTTTTTATTCGATTGTATTGAGTATCACTAGCGTTTTCTGAGAGCTCAAAGCCAAGACCCCCTCCACCTTTTTCGATAACTTTAGAACCTACATTAGAGGTTAGGATTAGTAGCGTGTTTTTGAAATCGACAGTACGACCTTTTGAATCTGTTAATCGCCCATCTTCTAGTATCTGTAACAATAAATTAAATACATCGGGATGACCTTTTTCAATTTCGTCAAATAATACAACTGTGTACGGGCGTCTTCTAACTGCTTCAGTTAATTGACCTCCTTCGTTATAACCAACATAGCCAGGAGGAGATCCAATTAATTTTGATACTGTATGTCTTTCCATATACTCAGACATGTCCAATCTAACCATAGCTTCTTCTGAACCAAAAAAGTAAGATGCCAATGCTTTAGTTAATTCTGTTTTCCCAACTCCTGTTGGACCTGAAAATATAAAACTTGCGATGGGTCTATTTGGATTTTTTAAACCTACACGAGCTCTTCGAATAGCCCTAGATACAGCCACTACTGCTTCATCTTGTCCTATGATTCTTCCGTGTAAAGTCTCTTCCATTTGAAGTAATTTTTCAGATTCGCTTCGAGTCATTTTATTAACTGGTATACCTGTCCATGCAGCTACGATCTGTGCTATATCTTCTTCTGTCACTACTGATACTTCTTTTGAAGGTTCATTTTCCCCTTTTTTGCTCTGTGCTATGGCAGCAATTTGAGCTTTGATCTCCATTTCTCGGTCTCTTAACTGTCCAGCAGTTTCAAAATCTTGACCTCGAACGGCCTCATCTTTTTGTTTTAAGATTTCTCTGAGTTCCTTATCTAGTTCTTTAGCTGCTGGAGGTAATTGAGAATGTAATAATCTAACTCTGGAACCAGCTTCATCTATTAAGTCGATAGCTTTATCTGGTAGGAATCTATCTGCTATATACTGATCTGCAAATTTAGCAGCTGCAGTTAAAGCTTCATCTGAGATGACAAGTTTGTGGTGTTTTTCGTATCTATCTCGCAATCCATATAATATTTCTATAGTTTCTTCAACACTTGGTTCTCCCACTATTACAGGTTGGAACCTTCTTTCCAAAGCAGGATCTTTTTCAATGTGTTTTCTGTATTCTTCTAACGTAGTTGCACCTATACACTGCATCTCTCCTCTAGCTAGAGCGGGTTTAAGAATATTAGCAGCATCTATAGCCCCTTCGGCAGCACCTGCCCCAATAAGTGTGTGAACTTCATCTATAACAAGAATGACATTATTTGCAACTCTAATTTCATCTATTATTTTTTTTAATCTTTCCTCAAATTCACCTCTATATTTTGTACCAGCAACTAAAAGACCAATATCCAAAGTTACAACTCGTTTATCTTCGAGAATATCTGGGACATCTCTATTTGTAATTCGTTGGGCTAAGCCCTCTGCAATTGCAGTTTTACCTACACCAGGTTCACCAATTAAAATTGGATTATTTTTTGTTCTACGCCCTAAAATTTGAATAACTCTTTCAATTTCTTTTTGTCGTCCTATAACTGGGTCTAGCTTTCCTTCAGCTGCTTTTTGAGTTAAATTACTTCCAAATTCTTCTAATGTAGGAGTTTTTCCTTTGTTTTGAGGGTTACCAGTCGTTGCTTCAGCTGTATCTCCCAATAGTCTTATCACTTGGGTACGAATTTTTGTTAAATCCAATGCCAGATTTTCTAGTACTCTAGCTGCAACTCCTTCCCCTTCTCTAATTAGACCTAATAGTAAGTGTTCTGTTCCTATATAATTATGGCCTAATTGTCTAGCTTCCTCAAGTGAGAGTTCTAGGACTCTTTTTGCTCTAGGGGTAAATGGTATTTCAACTGCTACAAAACCTGATCCTCGACCTATAATCTTTTCAACTTCAACTCTTGCATCTTTCAGGTTGACACCCATTGATTTTAATACTTTTGCCGCAATTCCAGTGCCTTCCCCTATTAAGCCAAGTAAAATTTGTTCTGTCCCAACGAAATTATGGCCTAATCTTCTAGCTTCTTCTTGAGCTAGCATAATAACTTTTATAGCTTTTTCAGTAAAACGTTCGAACATATTTTTAAAGTTCTACTATATGTTAATTATCATTGATGACTATATGATAGTCTGTTGGCTTAACCCGTTTAAGTATTTTAAATTTAGCATATGTGTGTATCTAATAACACCTCAGGTTTTTTATATACTTTTTTGCTCCCCGTAGTTTAATATTCTTTTAAGACAACTGTTTTTGTAAATTAAAAAAATAAAATTATGACATTAAAGGGCATAACAAATTATCAATTAGAAGTAGAAAATAAATTTTTAAATCCAAACTTACCTAACATTAGAGTTGGTGACACAGTAAAATTAGGCGTTTCAATTACTGAAGGTAACAAAGAAAGAGTTCAATTTACTGAAGGTGTTATAATTGCTAAAAAAAATTCAGGTTTAAATGCAACGATTACGTTGAGACGCATAATGCAAGGAGTTGGTGTTGAAAGAGTCTACTTATTGCACTCTCCGAAATTAAAAAATATCGAGATTTTAAGAAGTTCTAAAGTTAGAAGATCCAAATTATACTATTTGCGTTTAAGATTTGGTAAAGCAACACGTCTACAACAAAGATTTGACTAAAATAGTTTAAAAATAAGACTTAGGATAGCTTTTTAATTAGCTATCCATTTTTTTAGAGTCTTGTATTGTTTTTATTTCTATGCTAGATTAATGTCATACGAACAATAATTTCGAACTTTGTTTGATGGGTCGGTGCCCGAGGGGTTAAAGGGGGCGGACTGTAAATCCGCTGGCTACGCCTACGTTGGTTCAAATCCAACCCGGCCCATTATAAGTATTTAAAATTTTTTGATTATATCATACTCCTATCATTTGTGCATTGCTTTTGCCTGGTGCAACCATTGGATAGCAATTGGAGTCAGGTATAACTTGAAAATCTACCACAATTGGTCCATCATACTCCATGATCATTTTTATAGAATCCGTTAGGTTAATCCTATTTTTTATTAGAACTCCTTTGATCCCAAAAGCTTCAGCTAGCTGAATAAAATTAGGGGCTCCTTTTTCCATGTTAGAATGGGAATATCGTTCACCATAAAAGGCTTGTTGCCATTGTCGTACCATTCCTTGCCAACGATTATTAATTATCATTATTTTTATAGGCAGACCATATTGTGCTACAGTTCCTAGTTCTTGCATATTCATTTGGAAGCTAGCATCACCAGATATACAAATTACTTGTGAGTCAGGATGAGCTATTTGAGCTCCGATTGCTGCTGGAAGACCATACCCCATAGTCCCTAGACCAGCGCTCGTTATCCAACGTCTTTGACTTGTGCGAACGAACTGTGCTGCCCACATTTGATGCTGACCCACATCTGTAGTCCAATAAGCTTTCGATGAGTATTTACTTATCTCGGAAATAACCTCTTGCGGGGATAAATTTTGTGCATTTTTAGGTACTAATAAAGGATATTCGTTACGCCAGCGAGCTAGACGTTTTCTCCATGGTTGGGTTTGTTCATGATTGGGTTTATCATTTTGTTTTATATATTCTAAAAGTTCTTTAATAACTTCTTTAACTTCGCCTACAATTCCAATTTGAGGAATTCTGTTTTTTCCTACTTCTGCAGGATCGATGTCTACATGTATTACTTGAGCATGGCAAGCAAATTCGT
>JACCEA012514091.1_pt1 | contig 16800 bp, 16 predicted proteins | sample 7449851 | NCBI WGS metagenome assembly JACCEA01 (sample SAMN15323453, study PRJNA562643) | freshwater metagenome | isolation source: river surface water | place: USA:Blue River Watershed | collected 2017-08-18 | reverse complement strand
TAATCCTGCCAATGATCTCGTAACTATAAACGGACTTAGCAATGTCGCGAGAATTGACGTGGTGTCAGTTTCTGGTAAAGCTGTAAGGACTGAAAAAGTTGCTGCCGGACGGACGTCAGTACAAATTTCTTTGTCCGGATTGGCTGCCGGTATGTATCTGATCAAGGCAACCGACGCCGAGGGAAATACTTCTATTCAGAAACTTGTAAAGCAGTAAGGTATGAAAAAGATACTATTGCTTTCCTGCATAACAGCGGGCATAGTTGTTATGCATGCATGTAAGCCAAAGAAGGACGAAGTTGTATACAGCCCCGTTAATTATAGTTTTTCGATTCCCAATTATGCTAAGAAGTATGTCGGCGATTTAAAACAACCTTCCGATAACATTGCCACCGTTGAAGGGGTGGTACTCGGTAGAAAATTGTTTTACGAAAAGATGCTCAGCAATGACAACTCGATGAGTTGTGCAACTTGCCATAAACAGGAGAATGCTTTCGACGATCCAAGGCCATTCAGCAAGGGAACAAACGGAGCGCTTGGCAACCGTAATGCAATGACAATTACGAATCTTGCATGGAGCCAGCAGTTCTTTTGGGATGGGCGTCGCGCTACATTGGAAGGTCAGGCACATGACCCGGTGACCAATCCGATTGAAATGGCCGCCAAGTGGCCCGATGTTGTCGCCAGGCTTCAAAGCAGCGGCATCTATCCTGACCTGTTTTACAAGGCTTTCGGCACACGAACGATCGATAGTAATCTCGTAACCAGGGCTATATCTCAGTTCGAGCGCACTTTGCTCTCTTTCAATTCACGGTTCGACAAGTATTATTATCAGGGCGACAGTTCGGCGCTTAATGCCCAGGAGATACGTGGTCTCGCGTTATTTACCGGAAAAGCGTTGTGTAATAACTGCCACATTATGAATACGCTTCTTACTGATCATGCATTGAGGAACAATGGCCTCGATAATGATCCTGCTGATCCGGGCATGATGAAGTTTACGGGTCTTGCAAGTGATAGGGGTAAATTCAAAGTTCCCACATTACGAAATATCGTTCAGACAGCGCCATACATGCATGACAGCCGTTTTGCAACGCTCGAGGATGTTGTGAACTTTTACAGTAGTGGTGTGAAACAGGGAAGTCCTAACATAGACGAACATATGCCTGATTTCGGTGCCGGACTCAATCTGACATCCGGTGAGAGGGCTGACCTTGTGGCATTTCTGAAATCGCTTAGCGACAATGATTTCCTCACAAATAAAGCGTTCAGCGATCCTAATTAGTATAGCCAAGTATCGCCTGTATGCCCTCGTGCTGAAAAGCAGGACAGTCGTACACACCGATTAAAAAAATGCACAAAGGCTTTTCAAGCGGCATTCGTTTAAAAAGGAACTGCTTTATGTAAGCGTTACAGAATTGTATTGTCACTCAGACGATAAGGCAGCATGTTTAACTAATCAACTAAAGAACGAGTTTATGAAATTACAACTTAAGATGATCGCATTGGCTGCAATTGCAGTAGTACAAACCTTAACCGTACTGGCACAGCAGCGTACCGAAAAGATTATTGTTTCCGGCAACTGTGGCATGTGCGAAAAGAAAATTGAGGCTGCCGCGAAAGACGCAGGCGCAAAAAAAGCAGATTGGGATAAAAAGACTAAAGTGCTGGTTGTGACATACGATCCGGGAAAGACCAGTAACGATGCGATTCAGAAAAAGATTGCCTCTGTTGGTTACGATACAGAAAATGTAACGGCCGATATGGAGGTGTACGACAATCTCCACGAATGCTGCAAATACGACAACAAACGTAAACCCGCTGCAGAAGGCAAATAACCGGTAAAAATTCAAAATAATGAAAAAGTTAATATTAATTATGGTGCTGGCATTGGCATCTTTGCAAATAGAAGCACAGGTCACATCGGCAACGCTTGTTGCAAGTGGTCTCACCTGCAGCATGTGCAGCAAGTCCATTTTTAAAGCACTGGAAAAGGTGCCCTTTGTAGAAAAGGTTGATGTTGATATCGAAAAGTCGAGCTACAGTATATCTTTCAGAAAAGGTGTGGACGTGGTGCCCGATGAACTAAAAAAAGCCGTGGAAGACGCGGGCTTCTTTGTCGCTTCGCTAAAATTGAAAGCCGCATTTAATAATGCGGAGGTATACAACGATGCACATGTTTCCGTTAGTGGTATTCCGTTCCATTTTGTGAATGTTCCCAAACAGGTTCTTTCAGGAGACAAAGAGATAACGATTGTCGACAAGAATTTCATTTCAGCGAAAGATCGGAAAAAGTATGCGAAGGCAACGAAACTGAAGTGTTTCGAGACCGGCGTAGTAGGAGAGTGTTGCCCGAAAAGTGATTCAAAGTCAAACAGGATATACCATGTTACAATCTAAGAGGGTCTTACTAATAGCCGTAGGCTTGCTCATGTCACGTGCAGTCTCTGCTCAGGAATTGTTTGTTTACTCCGAGCCCGCAAGTAATATGCCGGCCAAGTCAACCGGGCTTAGGCTCACAAACTGGGTAATGGATGAGTCCGCAGCAGGACGCATTAATTATCACCTGATACCTGAAGTGATGTGGGGCGTGAATAGAAACCTGATGATACATGCAGAAGGATTCATCAGCAACCGCGAAGGTGCCCTCACTGCTGAAGGCATGGGGCTGTATGCTAAGTATAGGTTTCTCAGCATTGACGATCTGTATCACCATTTCAGAATGGCTGCATTCGGGCGCGTATCTTCAAACAATGGAGATATTCATCAGGAGACCATACAGACCAATGGGCACAATACCGGCTATCAGGTGGGTTTTGTAGCCACTCAGCTCTTGCATAAGTTGGCACTTTCAGCAACCGGATACTACGAAAAGGCTCAGAACAATTTTGGTGGCAACGAGTTTCCGGCCGCACAACCATCGCAGGCCGCCAACTACGTACTCTCAGCCGGTAGGTTGATATTGCCTAAAAAGTACACTAGTTATAAGCAAACCAACTTCAACGTGATGCTGGAACTCATTGGCCAGTTTCTTCCGGAGAACGGTCATCATTCAGTTGACATCGCACCCTCCATTCAGTTTATCATCAATAGTCAGGCGCGTTTGGATATCGGGTACCGCCAGGAACTTTTCAGCGATATGGTGCGTACTGCACCCAATGGCTTGTTAGTTCGCGGCGAGTACCTCCTTTTCAATAATCCCTTCAAAGGCACGAAAAAGGTAGAGAAGTAGTGTTCGTGTTACCCGCAATTATGCAGAAATTCGCATAATGGAAGAAATAGTTATTAAGCCCGTACTTATCAAAAATGAGTACGGGCTTATTTCAAATATGATGGCACGACTGCATGCTAACGAGCAGCTCCTGAACCCCAATACCGCGCCCTGGCCGGATGTCGAATCATCGTACATGCGGCACGTGATACAAATGCAGCAGGAATGCGCGGGTGTGTGTTTGGTAGCATACGTTGGTGATGTTGCCGCTGGATTCATTTTCGGATACCTGGAAGAGCAAGACGACGCCAGAATAGAGGTCGATACCGGCGATATGTTATATGTGTCTGACGGCTATGTTTATGATACCTACAGAAGGATGGGCATATACCGGAAACTCAACGACGCACTGGAGCAGCATTACATCGTCGACGGGGTGCGGCGTATCACTCGTTTCACATTGGCAAATAATGTCGCCATGCAGCGCTTTCTGGAATCAGAGGGCTACAAGGTCACCCGTTTGCTTTACGAAAAATGGCTTTGACTTTATCGGAAGTGCAATAGTGGCGCAAACTGTGTAGTTTTGCGGTTATGCGCATTCTTATGGTCTGTTTGGGTAATATTTGCAGGTCTCCTATAGCGGAAGGAGTGCTACAGCACAAAGCCGACCTTAAAGGGTTGGGTTGGGTTGTAGAGTCCGCCGGTACTGAGTCTTACCATGTAGGCGAGCCACCCCATCGGTTGTCGCAAAAGATATGCCTTCAGAACGGAATAGACATCTCCCATCAACGGGCAAGAAAGTTCACAAGGGCTGATGTTGACCGTTACGACCTGATCTACGCCATGGCTGGTGATGTGCTGCACGAAATTCACCGCACCTCAGGGTCAGTAGGGGCTCGCGATCATATCGGGCTTTTTCTCGATGAACTGAACCCGGGTATGAATCAGTCTGTACCGGACCCGTATTACGGTGGAGAAGACGGATACCATCATGTTTTTGATCTCGTGAACAAAACCTGTGACGCCATTGTAGATCGTTATGCGAAACAGGGTAGTAAGTAACTATTAGCAATTGTAATTCTAACTTAGAAATGAAACCATCAATACCACAAGGCACTCGCGATTTTTCACCTGAAGTGGTGCGCAAACGCCAGTATATATTCGATACATTACGCAACATTTTCGAGTTATATGGCTTTCAGCCGTTGGAGACTCCGGCAATGGAGAACCTTGTGACGCTTACAGGTAAGTATGGAGAGGAAGGCGACAGGCTCATATTTAAGATCCTCAACAATGGCCTGCACGAAAAGAACGAGAACGACAAAGCGAAATTGAATGCCGAATGGGCGAACATGCTCTCAAAACCTTTCAGCTCTCCGGTAGTGACCGAGCGTGCATTGCGCTATGATCTCACTATCCCTTTCGCTAGGTATGTGGTCATGCACCAGAACTATCTGGCACTCCCTTTTCGCCGATACCAGATGCAGCCTGTTTGGCGCGCCGACAGACCACAAAAAGGTCGTTACCGTGAGTTCTGGCAGTGCGATGCCGATGTGGTAGGTAGTACATCGCTTATCAACGAAGCGGAGTTGCTGAGCATTTACAGCCAGGCGTTCGGGCAATTGGGCCTTCCCGTGTTGATAAAAGTCAACAGTCGCAAATTGTTACAAGGGCTGTCTGTCATCTGTGGTTACCCTGAGAAAATGATGGATATAACCATCGCCATGGATAAACTGGACAAGATAGGGTGGAGCGGTGTCACTGCCGAGTTGCAGGCAAGAGGAATATCTGATGAAGGGATTGCTACTTTGGAAAACGCCATAATGATCACCGGTACCAATGCCGAAAAGTTGGATGCGTTTGAAAGGGTTATGGCAGGTTCTGAGGCTGGCCTTGCAGGTGTTGCCGAGATCCGGAAGTCGCTGGCATATTTCGAAACGCTCAATCCGGGCAACAGTGCCGACGTTGCAGTAGACATCTCTTTGGCGCGCGGCCTTAACTATTATACCGGCGTAATTGTTGAGGTAGTATGTAGTCACCCCGACGTGAAGATGGGTTCCATTGGCGGCGGTGGCCGTTATGACGATCTTACGGGGCTGTTCGGTTTGAAGGGCCTGTCTGGAGTGGGTGTGTCATTTGGTATCGATCGCATCTACGATGTGTTGGATGAGTTAGGCCTATTCCCTCAGCAATTGGTGCAAGGCGCTAGGGTGATGTTGGTGAATTTTGGAGGTGAAAATGAAGTGTTTGCATTGAATATTCTGGCTCAGTTGCGTAGAGCAGGTGTTGCTGCCGAGGTATATCCGGATGCAGCCAAGTTCGACAAACAAATGAAGTATGCCAACAAACGGAGCTTTGCATATGTGCTGATGCCGGGCGATGAAGAACGTGCAGCGGGACAGGTGAGTGTGAAGAATTTTGTTACCGGCGAACAGCAAAGAATGGTAGTTGGCGACGCGATCAGGTTATTGTCTGAAGGCTAATCACTTTTATCGTTTGTATCAATATAAGCATACTTACTGATCTCATCGAGCAACCTTTCATCTTCGAAAACGGCGTGCAGACAATTCATATCAGTAAGTTTGTTTGATCGCCTTAGCTCGAGTATATAGTGTGTAGATGAGGGACCGATACCATCAATTTTCACGATGGTTGCAGAATCGGCGGTGTATAGATTTATTTTTACTCGAGAGGGATCATGTGAGCGTCTGTAGTCGGCCCACGCTTTTACCAGTTCAGCTTCTTTTTCCTTGTTGGTTACAGGGCGTACCCACAGGCTCATAGTGGTGCGGATAACTACCAATACAAGTAGTATTCCGGACAAAATAACAAGACCTGCACGCTCCGGACGGGTGAAAGAAGTAAACGAGTCAATAATTTTTTTCATGAGTAACCCTCCGAAAAATAGCTATTTTAAAACAAACTACACAATTTCATTTTACTTTTGAACCACATGAAGATCACTCTGACAGAGGTAAGTAAGCGTTTTCAGCGCCATTGGGTCTTTAAAGGCGTCAGCCGGACGTTCGAAGCGCCGGGCACTTATGCCCTGCTGGGACCCAATGGAAGTGGAAAATCCACGCTGCTTCGTGTCATCGCCGGCATGCAGGCACCATCAGCAGGTAAGGTGCTTTTTGAGTCAGCGTCAGGATCTGAGTTAAAGCCGGCGGATGTATTTCACAATGTGGCGTTTTGCGCGCCGGGTCAGGAACTGGTCGAGGAGTTCACCCTCAGGGAGTTCCTTGAATTTCACTTCTCTTTCAAAAAGCCGTTGCCCGGTTTAGATTCCAACGCAATGATAGCCGCATCGGGGCTGGGAAAAGCGGCAGATAAACCCATATATGATTACTCCTCTGGCATGAAACAGCGGGTTAAGCTGATACAGGCAATATTTGCCGATACCCCCGTGCTGATGCTGGACGAACCCTGCAGCAATCTGGATGAGAACGGTGTAAACCAATACCGCGAATGGATAGAGCGGTACGCAGCCGGCCGCATGGTCTTTGTAGCTTCCAATGACCCCCGTGAGTACTTTTTCTGCCGCGAACAACTGGTGATAGAAGACTATCAGTAGCGCCGTTTCACAAATCGGCTTTATTACGTTACTTTTGCCATCCCGCAAACGGACCTTTTAGGCTGCCTACGGGACATGGCTTCGTAGTACAATGGATAGTATAAGAGTTTCCGAAGCTCCAGATTCAGGTTCGATTCCTGACGAAGCTACCAGAGGCGGAAACTGCAAATTCTTATTGCAGTTTCCGTTTTTCTTTTCTTTCAAAATGCTGTTCAGGCTTGCGAAGTAGCCGAATATCTCATCGACTTCTTCGGTTCGACACTCGTCATTTTTGCGGTTGTACAGGATGCCCTTCGGAAATATCAAAAACTGCAGTTCCTGTTTCTGCCTGTAATCGCCCAAATCCCATGCAGTCGTGAGTTTCGAGGACGCTTCGAGTGCAAAATCAACGTATTCCTCAAGGTTCGACACCCCTACCTGACATTTTGATAATTCCTGCTCGATATTCTTCTTTTCATCAGAGAATACCCTGCTATATTTTTCGAACATGCCTTGGTTGATCTCCTCAAGGATATACCGCTCTTCTAACCTTTCCAGCTTTCTGTTTATTTCGGCCAATTTTCCCTTTAGGTCTTTTTCTGTTTCCTCACTTTGTCCGCTTAGCTGATTGAACGATGCAATCATTTGTTCCCGGATAAGGTACCTCATATCGTCATTTACATTAAGCGAAAATTCAGAAAGCCTTTCCCTGAATTTATCATGCAGCTCATCAGCCTTACGGTTGCACTTGCAACCCCTTGTATTACACTTGTAGTAATACTTTTGATTTTTATAAGCTTTGTAAGCCCGCAGGTATTTCCCGCAGTCTTCGCATTTGTAAAACTGTTTTAATGGTATCTCTTCATTTTCGGGTTCAATGCTATAGCCCTGCTTATTTTCTGACAGCACGCCATTTACTTGCAGAAAAAGCTGACCGGATACCAGCTTTTCCTGCTTTCCTTCTACAACCTGCCCTTCCAGCAGTTTATGCACCAGCAATCCGCAATAGAACGGGTTTCTGAATATTTCCGACATTCGTTGGCTGGATAATTTTACGCCCAGAGCAGAGAGCTTGCGCCTTATCTCTTCCGTAGAGAGCTTGTCATGCGCCTTCCAGTAAAATGCCTTTCTGAGTAATTTACCCGTTGCGTTTACGACTATTTTCTTTTCTCCGTTTGTTTTGACGATATCATACCCAGTGGGCGGCGAGGTACACCATTCGCCTCTTAACAATGCTTCTCTAACACCTGACATACATTTTTCCCTGCGCTGCTGGTTGTCGTATTCGCTGAATATGAACTGTATGTTCTGTTGCAGGCTCCCACTTGCCGTTGTCGTATCGGCGGGCTGCGTTACCGAACACACCGAGATCCCCTGTTGCTTTAGCTGCTCGGAGATATAGATCGCATTGGCACCGGAACGGCTGAAACGGTCAACGCTGTAAACAATGATCCGGGATATTTTATCACTGCTTTTCCTCACAAAGGAGAGCATATTGTTAAACTGCTTGCGTTCATCCGTCTTTGCACTTTCATAGGTACCTCCAAAATAGCCAACGACTTTGAGGTTCAATTGTTGCGCATACTGCTCACATGCCTTTTTTTGCGTGCTGAGGCTGAAATTGGTATCCGCCTGTTCTTTCGTGGACACCCGGGTATATATAACACAATTACCGCCAGCGATTTTGCTTTTCTTCTTACCCTTGGCAAACTGTCCGAATGATATAAATTCATTATTCATGCAGCTATATTTTGTTGATTATCAATATTCAGTGCAATAACCTTGCCACTTTTTTTCTTTTGACTGTAAATACGGAACATAATTTCTGTGAAAGTTTTGACAACTCCCGCTAATGCTGCTTTTCGAGGCTCCTCCCAATCCCGGAAACTTTCCAGATCACCGATTTCTTTCGTTGTAATATCTTCTTTTCTGAGATGGGCCCCCGTTTTTTTCATTTTCATATGATCTCTTTTTTAGAATAGTGTTTATATGAGCTGTGGCGTTGGTTCGACAGCTATTTTTTTGTTTGCTGCTGTTTGTTTCGACTATATCTTCTTTGTTCATAAGCATGGATTACAGTGTTCTTCTTTGGTGGTTCTTCGACCAGTTGTGTTTTATGTGCCACCCAAAGCAGACCTATCTGCATAATTGCCCTGAATACGTCCTTGCTTAAAGAAGAATTGTCAGCTTGTTGCTCTTTATCGTTTGGGTTGCTATCTGTTTTGTATTCAGCCACTATTTGCTGAATTTGCAGAAGCTTCTGTTCCGCCTCATCCCTTGAGTTCGCCTCTATTCCGATGGGTATAAAATGTATTGCCATGATCTTTTGTTTTTAAGTGTTTGTTAAGGCTGCCTGTTTATTTGTTTGTTCTTCATCTTCGAGTAGGGTAGCTATTTGTGGGATGATCTGGTGGTTATGGTACATGACGCTGACCACGGTAGCTACCGTTTCCCGGTACTCTTCGGGGAACAAAGGGATGAGCGCATTTTCCAACCTGTCAAAATCTTCCTCTGTTGCTTCCCCGGTATATTTCGGGGCCTCTTTTTTAGAGAAGGTGCAAGCGGCTTCTTCCGGTTCATTTTCTTTCCCGATTGCCTGCTCTGCGTTCACTGTCTGCGTCCCGTTATTGTGCTCGTCTGATGTCCCAGCTCCCAATAAGCTGCCCAGTATCGGTATCCCGTTAAGCGCGTTGGGGTTACGGGATATATAGGCACCTGCGAGAGAGATCAGCGTATCGGTAAGCCTGCCGGGCAATTTTTGCTTTTCCTGTCGCATATTCATGATCTGTTCTTCGAGCTTGCCCGAGTACTTTTCCATGTCCGCCAGTTCCTGCCTGAGCTGCGCCAGTTCCTTTTTTTGCTGGTCATATTCCCATATTTTCCTTTCCTGCTGCATTTTGGCGTTGATCGTTTTTTCAATGCCGGAAAGTTCTTCATTGCCGGGTGCTTCTTCAGACAGCAGCAAGATATACTTCATACACCTTGGCGAAGAGCCATCGTAGATGTTGACCGTGATGTGTTTGCTATTGGGCAACAAAAATGTCTCATGATCGAAAAATCTATCCGGGTCATTGTTCCGGCTCACAACTTTGAGTGCATCTACCCTGATATCATATTCCTTTGCCGTACCATTATCAGCCTCATTCTTCAGCAGCTGGTAGATCCTGTTAATGCCGTTTACTGAGTATTTTTCCTTTATCAATCCCATAGTTATTTTTTTTATTTCTTGTTTTCAGGAGTCTTTTTTATTCTTTCTTCAGCTTTTTCTTTACCCAGCAGTTTTTCAATACCGTTTACTGTTTGGTCAATAAAATGATTGTTGTAGAAGAAATAGTGGAGCACTTTCATAAATTGTTCCCTGTATTCTTCCTTAAAATATGGGATCATCGCAGCCTTCATCCTTGTATCGTCCCCCACTGTAATTTGACCAGTAAATTCCTTAGGCGTGTTGCCGCAGATACATTCCCTGTTCTCTTCCGCATTTCCCTGTTTACTATTTCCGAACAGAGGGCCGATGACCGGGATGCCATTAAGCGCACCGGGATTGCTGCTGATATATGCGCCCGCCAGTCCGACAATGGCATTGGTAAGCTGACCGGACGAACTGCCTTTTCCCATTTCCAGTGTATGTATCCTGTCTTGCAGTTCGCGGGAAAATTCTTCACATTCTTTCAAGCTACGCAGGCAGTCGTTATAATCTTCTTCCAGCTTTTTGTGCTCCCATTTCGCCCGTTCCTGCTTCATACGTGCTGCTATGGTACTATCTAGACCTGATAATTCTCCCTGAGTGGGTTCTTCCTGCTGTAAAAGCAAGATATACTTCATTGACCTGTGTGACCGCTCATGGATATTGATCGTAATGTTGCAGCTTTCCGGCAGGACAAACTGCTCAAAATCGTAGAAACGCCCCGGATCATTGTTTCTGCTGACCACTTTGAGGCCATCCACCATCACATCATAATCCCTCGGACTGCCATTTTCAGCGTCCTTTTTCAGCAATTCATAGATCATCTCCACCCTGTTTTCTGTATATGCTTCTTTAATAAATGCCATTTTTTACTTTTTTATTTGTGATTCTTGCAGTTGCCTGATTGACTTTTGATCAAGAACCTGTTCAGTTCCTGCTGTGTAAACAGAATTTTACTTCTGCTGGTTCGTTGAACGGGAAACAGTTTTTTTTCATAGATGAGGCTGTACATTCTTGATACTGATAGATGCAGAAAATCTGCTGCCTGTTTCAGTGATAATGGTTTTTCTTTACCCATACCTATATCTTTTTCCCCGAAATGATGGATCAGCTTTTCTAATAGCTGCTCCATGCACATTATCCGTTTCGATAGCTGCTGTAGTTCTTGTTTCATGCTGTTTTGCGTTAAATTAGCCCGAAAATAGAATGGTGATACATGTTTATAGTCCTACTTGGAGACGGGTTGGGGCAGATAATTTTGCCATCGGTAGGGTCGAAAACAAAAAAGCAGCCTCACGGCTGCCTTGATAGAAAAACAAGATTGGAAAAGGCTACCTATTATTCTGTTTAGCTGTAATCAGTCGTTCAGCATATTCTGCATAGGCAGCACTGATCTTGCCGAAGATAGCCGGTTGATAGTCGCTATTAGACCTGTGGATGCTTGCAGATAGATTGCTCTGCCAATTTTTGCCTAGCGTAACTCCTAATGTACCGGCAAGGCTTTCTACGATTTTGGTGATCTCTCCTTTTCCGTTATTGAGATACCCGGCGCTATGGAGGGCATATATCAGCTGTACAAATTCGGTTTTGTTATCCTTGTTGGCCGTCCATTCTACGGGATAGCTATTGCTACTGTTCGTCTTTGTGTCCGTTATGTCTGTTAGCAACAGATCAGACAGCCGCCTTTTAAGTTGCTGAAGGGTTATGAACTGCACCATGTATTTCATTAGGCTGCGGTCGTTGGAAACAAGTGCAGCTATACGTTCGTTATCATCATCAGCGATGGAAACCAATGGTTTACTGGCATCAATGTGCCGGCTGAAAAGAGCTTCATTGCTGCCGTATCTTCTCTTAAGGCCGTCCATAATGCTTGCAACTGCTACACCCTGTTCATATTGTGCGACAAAATCCTCTGTAAATTCTTTCGCCCTTGGTGTAGCTGTCATCAGCGCTTCCATCACATCCATTTCGTTTTTTATCTCATCCGCAACATACTCACGGTTACGAGCTATTGCCAGCCTTTGTTTCAGATGTTTTTCTATGACGGATATATACCTGGCAAGGCGTTTATTGAGTAGCTCATTTGCGTTGTGATACATACAGAGATTTGATACAAAGTTACTATACTGCTTAAATAATGACCAAGGGGCAATAGTGGGAAAATATCCCAAAAGTTGGGGGCGGTATCGGGGATAGTTAAACATTGTGAAAGATAATTAAGGGCTGGAACGGGGCTAGAAACGGGGGGATGTGTGGAACCTTTAAAATAGCTATACACTTCCAGCAGTGTTCCAAATGAGGTTGTAGAATACAAAGTCATTACTTCTAAAAAAAACACGAAAAAATTGCATATTGCAAGATATATTCTTATCTTTATTGTGTTGTGAAAAAATCGCTCATAATCTCTGCTATTTTCATTATTGAACAAGCAAAAGTTATTAACCTTTCGTTGAACTTTTTTTTTGATTACTTAAACGTACAGCGTATGATACTGAGCGACTAATTTGAACGATATATTATTAACCGATCACCCAAGACACCATAATGCGATCATTCTATAATTCTTCATAACATCCTGAATTTCGTTGCTACATGCTTTCTCACATTGCTGTACGATGATTTTTAAGAAAAAATAACAATATTTCGAATCATAAAAGCTCCTAACCATGAAAAGGTATTTTTCTTTTCGCTTAATTGCGGTTATTTTCGGTGCTTGTTTTTTGCAAACAGATTGTTTTTCTCAAATTGATACCCCGCAAATTTACCCATGTCATTTTGGGGAATATGGTGGTGTTTTCTCTTCCCCTTACACATTGGTGGGGGCGGGCTATACTCCATATCCGGCAGGTGCAATAGTGTCTTGTGGCCCGAGAATAAAGATATATTACGACGATCTCGCAGAGGCGATCTCAACGAGTACAACCGGCGGCGGATTTGCCGACCCGTTACTTGGCGCCATGAGACGGAATACGGTACACCAGGTTTTGGATTATATCCAGAAAACGTTTGACTTCAGCCTTATTGATACTACAAATCCGCTCCGGATCAGAATAATGCGCTCCTATGATCCAGCTGCCAATCCTGCTCCGTTTCATACGCCTTTTTTTGCAGGGACACTTCCCAACTATTCCCTTGATACGCTAGCGGATGGGATTACCGATGGACATCTTGCGCACTATGTTAAGACAGGTACAGATGTCGTTCCAGGTGATTACCATTGTGAAATTGTCGTGAACTTTGACAGGGTATACCACCCACTCTTCGGAATGTTGCCAATCTTTTGGCATGATGACACAACGACTATAGCATGCGGTCGAATTGACCTTTTTTCGACCATGCTGCACGAATTTGGACATGCAATGGGATGGTTCTCGTTGATAAACTGCACCGGTTCTGCTACGACTGGATTTACGCCTACCCGCAGAATTGGTCTGCACAGTGTATTCTCCTCCCTGGACGCTTCCGTTTGTGTTAAAAACAATACCTATCCGCTTACTTCCGGAACTGGGCTGGTTCCTCTTATCAATTTCACAGGAGGCGTGCCCGGTATCAACCCGATGGTGCTTACAATGACAAATAATAACAACTACTGGCTAAACAATCACGAGGCACCTGACAACTATGCGATCAACTCTGGAAGTGAATCATACCCGTATGCTGGAGGAGCACCCGGCCAGTTCATTGCCCATCTTGATGGGAACTATTTTACCTATACGATACGGGACAGGATATCACCTGGTGACTACCACAGAAACGTTATGGAACCATATCAGTATAATGGTATTGCAAAAAGGAGGTACGAAAAAGCAGACATTTATGGATTCCATGATGTTATGGGTTATAGTTATGCTACGACTTTCAACTCCGTAAATCCTCATCTTAACGTTGCCAATCATCTGCCGTTCTCCGTAAAAATGGCAGGCTATGATATTAACTACAATAATTTCGGCTATTTCACCGAGACAGTTGCACCTGACACTTCAATCACAAATGATACGGGAGTTTATGTTGATATAGATGTAGCTAATCTACATGACTTGACTGATGCCGATACAGGTGATACAATTTCCATAGTAACATCAAGTCTGGTTAATTTCAGGGGATGTGGTGATGGTGGAAACAATCATAACGCCCTGACTTGGCTTGTACCAGGACGGAAACTACGTTATATACCCCGCCCACAATTCTACGGAAAGGCGCAGTTTGGATTCAGCATTACCGATGGTAAGGACAAAGGTTCTTTCGTGGTGTTTACGATTGAAGTTCTAAAGGGAAACAGAACATTATCTGGTGCTGGGGAAAATATGGTGTGCAATCCCGGATTTGAAGAAGGTAGTGAGGTTGCGGTGCAGGTATCTCCCTATATTCCTAATGTTACAGTGGAGCATGAGAGTCAAGAAAACAGGTGGCAGGCGGTGCATTTCTCAGACAGTCATCCGTATGGCTTTCATTCCAATATCAGAGTTAACAAAGTTGTTGGCGTTGCATCTGGCATAATTATCGAAACGTCTGGTCTTTTTTGCCAAGGACCGTACAAAGGCCGTGCAGGTGTACCCTATCTTTCTGTTCCGCCAGGCGGTTACACGGATAATCCATATCCCACTTCCATGGGTGGAAAAAGGTATCAGTTATTTAAGGGCGCTGGCGGTAGCTATTACAACCTGTCGGATACAGTCCAATCTTGTAAGAGATATACATTGGAGTTTGACCTCTATAGGACTACGTCTGGCTTGTCACTGACTTTGCCATTGGAAATTGGCTTTGCCGATCATTCCTATAACATGAATGGTTTGTCAACTCCACCGGCAAGTGCGCTTAATTTCAGGTTCACCCATAACTTTGCACCAACAGCAAATGCATGGGTCCATGTGAGCGTTCCGTTTTGGTATTGTGGCTCAGATCCTTCCACGCTGCTATACCTGGGCAATCGATCAACGTATATAGATTTTCATATCGACAATTTGCAACTCCGTGAGGATACAACCCCAGATCCGCCACTATTGGTTGACATAGCACCTACTACTATTGCAAACTGCAAAAGAACATTAGTAGCGAATTTAACAAATACCGCTTGTACTGTTACTTATACTTGGGCGGCTTCAACTGGAGGAAGTATCCTGTCATACGGTGCCGACTCTTCTTCCATTGAAGTGCCTTTGAATATTTCCGCCACTTACTCCCTAACGGTTACGGATGGTTGCAGGAGCGCAATGGATTCAATTGTCATTGTAGCAGACACAATGCCCTTGCCAATTACTGGTGCGGCAGCTGTATGTGTTGGTAGAACCACCACTTTAAGCAGCGGCCCATTCGGCACTTGGACCAGCAGCACACCCCCAGCAGCTACCATCAACATGTTTGGCATTGTTACTGGCATTACAGTCGGGACAACAAATATTACGTATACCAGTGGCGCCACAGGTTGCAAGCGAACAAAGGAAGTAGTCGTCAATCCTAATCCGTTACCTATCGCAGGGGTAATGACTGTTTGCGCGGGGAATAGTAGTACGTTGACTAATCCTACACCCGATGGCGCATGGAGTACTAGTGACTCGCTTGTTGCAACCGTTGATGTGCTTTCAGGATTAGTCTCTGGAGTAAATGGGGGTACTTGCACTATTACCTATTCACTAGCTACGGGTTGTTTTTCAACTGTAACATTTACAGTAAATTCATTACCAGCACCTATTACTGGCGCATCCACCGTCTGTCAGGGTGGGATAACAACATTAAGCAGTGCCACTTCTGGTGGCGTTTGGATAAGCGACAATACTACTGTGGCGACTATTTCGGCTCTCGGCGGCGTTGTAAACGGATTGACCATAGGCACTGCAAACATTTCCTACTCATTGGGTACAGGCTGCCGTAGAGTGATCACGTTTAACGTAACACCTCCTCCCAGTGCTATTACAGGTATTGCAAACATTTGCGTGGGCAGTAATACCTTATTAAGTCATCCCGTACCCGGTGGCACATGGACAAGTGGTGATCTCACCCGCGTAACTATTGACCCGTTAACCGGCGTAGCTACGGGAGTTGCTCTAGGTATTGCTCCTGTCACCTACACTACACCTGTTTCAGGATGTTATGTGGTACGATTGATGACGATGAATCCTTTGCCAGATGCGATTACAGGCGATAGCCATGTTTGTGTAGGCAGTTCGATGACGGTTTACGGAAGCACCTCCCTTTCTACATGGAGCAGCAGCGATCCATTTACCGCTACAGTAAGCCCGGCAGGTATTGTCACTGGGGTTGCAGTTGGTGCTGCAAATATCAGCTTAACGATGATAGCCAGCGGTTGTTATAGAATATGGCCGATCACTATAGGTCCGGCAGTTACTCCCATTACCGGGAACAATGCGCTTTGCCAGGGTGACAGCATGGCGCTTTCCAATGCAACTCCCGGTGGCACATGGCAAGGCTCCGATCCCTTGCTCTTTACCATTGGAATGACGACTGGCTTCGTGACGCCTTCTGCCGGTACTTTTGCGTCTCCCAGCATAGCGACAGTTCGATACTATACAAGCCCCGGATGTTACGCAACCTACCAGTTTTCTGTATTCCGCAACGACGACGATTGTAGCCCTTGTTATCATTTTGGGATAAGCAATTTCAGTTTACTTGGTGTTTCTGGTATAATTTCTGATGCGGTGTTGAGTGGTAATTATTATGTACCGAACGATGCAACGATTTACAGCGACGTTGTTGTCAATAATGCGGCTTTGTTTATCGAGCCTGGTGTTACATTGAGTGTGCGTCCTGAAAAAACACTCACGTCCAACGGTAGCCATTGGTTCAGTTGTCCGGGAGGTATGTGGAAGGGCATAGTGTTGAATAGCGACCCTC
>JACCEA011329400.1_pt1 | contig 16809 bp, 10 predicted proteins | sample 7449851 | NCBI WGS metagenome assembly JACCEA01 (sample SAMN15323453, study PRJNA562643) | freshwater metagenome | isolation source: river surface water | place: USA:Blue River Watershed | collected 2017-08-18 | reverse complement strand
TTACAGAACCATACACATACATTAAAGAATTAATCGTTGCATTGTTATAGAACTCACATTTATTTAGAACAAAGTTCGTATTAACTGAAAGTGTATAGCTGTTGTAGCTGAATTTACATTCGTTAAATGTTAAAGTATCTAAAAGTACATCATCATATGATATGCCGTAAAATGAATTGTTAAGCGTGAAATAATCCATTTCAATACTACCACCTAATGCTGTTTTAACTATGATGCCTTGCCATATATGATCAGTACCTAAGGAAGGCGCAGTATTTGGTATGAATGAAATAGGAAGAGTGCTAGTGCCTTTGGCAACTAACTTACCTCTCACTTCGAAAAATATTTGCTCACTTGTATTATAAGACTTCTCCTCAAATTTTATTACCACACCTGGTTGAACTGTTAATGTAACATTCGGAAATATTACTACAGAACCAGTAATGATATACGGACTGTTATTGAGTGTCCAAGTAGTATTTGAATAAATACCACCACTGAAATTAGTTTGAGCGAAAACACTGTTGCTAATAATTAAAAGCAATATTATTTGGGCTAGCTTCTTCATAAAGTTTAGTTTTAAACATTAACAATGAATCATTAAAAATGTTTAAATACAGGGCTTTATATAAATTAAACGGCTTACATACTTTGATTTGGCACGCATCTTGTAAATCAAGAATTACAGCTAAACCTTAAACTTATGAAGAGATCTTTTATCTTATTATTTATTTTCTTAGTACAAATAAATATTTCATTCGCATCACATATAATTGGATATGATATGAATTTGATAAATATCAAAGATGCAAATGGCAACCCAACTAATAATTATAAATTTAGACTTAAGTTTTACAGGGATGTTACGGGTATAACCATACCAAGCAGTTACAACTTTACAATTAAAGCAAATGGCACCAATGCTCAGGTTGCTACATTCGGAGTATTCAAAATAAATTCTCAAACCTTTATCACAGTCACACCTGATGATTGTCCGCCTAATGGTTTCAATACTTCTAGAGTAGAACTTGGAATTTATGAGAGCAACCCTATTAATCTCTCTAGTTACAATAATATAAGTGGTTATTATGTTTATTCAGCAATAGTAGCTAGAAGTCCAGGCATTAAAAATCTACCAACACCATCTGATCAATTTGGAATTACTATGACAATGGAATTTCCAGCTATGAATTCTAGTTCAACAACTAAATTCAATTCATCACCTGTTATAAATAAATTACCACTTACATATTTTTGTTTACAAAAGCCAGTTAACTTATCTATAAATGCTAGCGACCCAGATGGAGACTCATTGGTTTTCTCATTGGTTCAACCATTAGACCAAAGTATTACTAAGCCATTCGATTTAATACCATATGATACGAGCTATGGACTTAATACTAATATCTTAGATGGGAATCCGGATATTGCTATAAACAGATCTAATGGAAATATAACTTTCACTCCAACAAAACTTGGCAAATATTTAGTAGCCATTAAGTGTGAAGAATACAGAAATTCAATAAAAATTGGAGAGATCAGAAGAGAATTACAAGTAGAAGTTGTGCTTTGTCAAGAAGCTCCACCTGTGTTAAATGATATAGTTAATAATACTACCAATTTAACTAAAGACACTATTGCATTTACTAAAGACACAACTTTCAAAAGTACTTTTAGAGTGTCAGATATTTATGGTGATAGCTTATTTTTGAGAGTATTACCAGATACTGGTTTGTCAAATATATTTGATACAAGTCAATTTAAAACAAATTGGTATTTCAATGATACATTAGCTTTACCTTATAATATTAATGGATTAAACACAAAAGGAAAAGGCGTATATAATTTAAATTTAAAATGGAATATAGATTCAACTGATATCAAAAAAACACCTTATCATTTTAGATTAATTGCTTTAGATAAAACATGTCCGAAACCATTAAGCGACACGCTCGATGTTGAATTATTAATTACCGGACAATGTTTTCAAAATGTAAATAGAAATTTAATAGCTTGTGATAGTTTGGTAGATTTTAAAGGCCGAGTATTTTATAATGATACAACAACTACAGATACGATTTTATCTTATTTTGGATGTGATAGTATAGTCTCACAAATATTGACAATTATTAAATCAATTAATTTACCAATAAGAGGTATTAATCAAATAACAGATCTTAATGTGAATTACTATTATGCAGTTGATTCAATTGCTAATGTAACATATAGTTGGGAGGTGAATAATGGTCAAATAATTTCTGGTAACAATTCAAATCTAGTAGAGGTTAAATGGAATGGATCAGGTAGTTTGAAATGTTATACTTATTTCGATAGCACTTGTTTAAGTTACTCTAGCTTCGATGTAAATATGTTTGTAGGCATAGCTGATGAAATCAATTCAGAGATAAAAATATACCCGAACCCAACGAGTGATATTTTATATTTCGAAGGATTAAATAGAACTATTAATCAAATACAAATATTTGAGCTTAGTGGAAAATTAATAAAGCAAATTAATATCAAAGATGTTTCAAGTGTAAATTTGACCGATCTAAAACAAGGAATTTATATTTTAAAAATGAATGAACAACACTTGAGGTTAATTAAGCTATAATGAAAAGAAATCTTTTTATATTAATTTTTTTATTTTTTACAATCAGTAATGTGTTTTCGGCGCATTACATAGGGTACGATATGAGTATTGTAGCTATGGGTGGACACACTTACAAATTTAGATTTAAATGTTATAGAGATATTTCTAGTGGGTCACAACAATTACCATTTAATCAAAATTTTACTATAAAAAGAAATGGAGATAACTTAGATGTACAATATATAACATTAACAAAAATCCAACAAAGTAATATATCATATAACCCCAATGATTGTCCGCCTTATGGAGCTAATTCATCATTAGAGCTAAATATTTATGAATCTAGTATAGTAAATTTATCTACATTAAATTCTCAAACAGGTTATTACATTATATCTAGTGATTGTTGTAGACAGGGTGTAAGAAATGTAGATTATTTTAATTATGGAGTAGTATTTACTATGGATTTTCCAAGATTAAATATTACATCACCTTACGTAGGTAATTCTTCACCAGAGTTCAAAAAATTGCCTTTAACAAAGTTTTGTGTAGGTAAAAATTACACGTTAGATTTAGGTGCAATAGATCCGAATGGCGATTCATTAGTATTCTCTTTTGATCGAGTTATTAGTAATACATCTAAACCCTTTATCTATCACAATTGGTCGCCTGGTTATGGATTTAATAATATTTTAGATGGTTCACCCGATATAACAATTGATTCTAGTACAGGTGTTTTTTCATTTACTCCAACTATAATAAGTTCTTATATGGTAATATTTAAATGTGAAGAGTATCGTAATGGAATAAAAATTGGTGAGATAAGAAGAGAAGTTGTATTTCAAACTATAATTTGTGCTGATGAAAAACCTCCTATAACTAAAGTAAATGATAGTACAATAAATAGTTTTGTAGATACAATAAATATTGATGAACCATATACAATTAATTTTAAATCATATGATCATCTATCCGACTCTTTACAGATGAGAATTGTGCCTAATTTAATGCCAGGTGAAAATATTATTGATTCAAATTCATATAATGCTAAATGGGGTGAAATTGGCAAAGCTACTTCGACATTAGGATTAATCATTGATAGTGTTGGAACTATCGAAAGCGAATTTAAATGGACACCAAGATGTGAATATGCAAGAGAAAAGCCGTACACATTTACAATTATTACCCATGACAAAAATTGTCCGCAACCTTTATATGATTCTACTTTTGTAGAATTATATGTAATTAAGTCTGAAAACAATAAACCCTATTTTATTTTACCAGACACTGTAAAAAAATATTCTTTTAAAAATTATTTCATAAAAGAGGGTGATATATTTCAATTGAATGGAGATTCAATTTTAAAAGCATATGATTACGATTCTTCACAAGTGATTACAATAACTCATTTGCCAGACTCAAATAATGGATTTGTTAATTCTTTATTTGAATTTAATTCATTCCCTGATTCTGTTTATGCTACTGCAAGTTTTGTGTGGGATTCAACATGTAATACAAGTAGATCAGAACCATATAAAGTGATGTTTTATGCAATTGATAATGACTGCTTAAAACCAGATACATCAATACTTGAAATCAACATTTATGTATTAGAAGGCATTAAAGCAAATCAAATACAAGGTAGCACACAAATAACTGATACAAGTTTAATTTATACTTATACTACACTTAATCAAGTTGGGATTAATTATAATTGGTATGGTCAGAATGTAAAAATTATATCTGGACAAGGAACAAATTCAGTCAATGTGAAATGGAGTAAAGTGTATGGAGAATTATCTTGTGAAGTAATTAATGCTATGAGTTTATGTACAGATACTAGTAAAATCACAGTTGGTAATTTCACTGGAATAAATAATTCTAACATTGAAAGTTTAAATATATACCCGAACCCAACAAGTGATATATTAATTCTCGAATTAACTAACTCCAATCAAGATCAAAAAATTAGTTTATATAATGTTCATGGCAGATTAATATTAGAAAAATATATTAGTTATAGAACAGAGCTTGATGTTTCAGATTTAGAAAGTGGGGTATATATAATTAGAACAAATGATCAAACATATAAATTGTTGAAATTATAGTTTTCATTACCTTTGCGTATTGGCGCCGTAGTTCAACGGATAGAATAGGTGTTTCCTAAACATTAGATGTGGGTTCGATTCCCGCCGGGGCCACAATTCTCAAAATAAAACTATTCAACCACTTCAATAGCTACCTCGTTTCTGCGATTAAAAACATCCCAAGGTGCATTATAACCCATATACATATACGGACCTTTTGTTTTTAAATTATTTTGAGAGATAACTTCAGCCAGTTGTTTTTGGTATTTTTCTATTTTTTTCTCTGAAGAAAATCCGCCGTAACGAATTACAGCTAGTACTCTCGAGCTTTCTTCTAAAATTTTTACATTATTTGAATTAGGTTTAGGCAATTGATTAACTGAATATTTTTTTGGCATCATAAAATACATAGTAGCCGTGTCACTCATTTTCATTACTACCGGTGCAGTCATTGCAATTTTTTGATTCTGATCGTTGCCGCCAAAAATGTATCCAGCAATATTTCTGAATCCATTGTTCATGTTATTGTCCATTGAACTTTGTGAAAGCTGTGTTTGCGCTATAACCATAGCAGGATATTGTCGAATTTCAACATCGCCATATTTTTTAATCAAACTGTATGATGGCATTTCAATACCATCAGATTTGAATGCAAACAATCCCATTGTTATTAGTGTGATAAAAAGTGTAATGATTATAGTTTTAGTCATACAACTTCAACAATACCAATGAGGAATAGTTTTTTGTTTCTATTAAAAGAATAATTATTGAAATTAATATCTTTACCCTACTAAACCCTTTTATAAAAAATGAATTTTAAAAACTTACTCTCATTATCTCTTATTAGCATTTGCACTGTGTCTGCAATGGCTCAAACACCAGTATTAATTAAAGATGTAAATCCGTTCGGATTGGGTAACCCAAGAAGCTTTAAAGCGGTGGGTAATACATTGTTTTTTGTTGGACAAACAACAGCCGAAAATTATGAACTTTGGAAAAGCGATGGAACGGAAGCTGGTACAATGTTGGTGAAAGATATTTACCCAGGTACACAAAAATCTGACATTGTTAATATTGTTGCATTTAATGGTAAAGCATATTTCAAGGCAACTGATGGTACGAATGGTTACGAACTTTGGGTGAGTGACGGTACTGAGGCAGGTACACAAATGGTAAAAAATATTGGTACAGGTAATACGTCTTTAGACCCTTCAGAATTTTATGAATTTAATGGAGCTTTATATTTTACAGCACGAGTAAACGGCACTGGAGTAACCTTATGGAAAACGGATGGAACAGAAGCTGGAACTGTACAATTGAAAACTTTATATACAGAATCTTCGGCAAGTAATGCAAGTTACTTTGCAACTATGAATAATAATCTATATTTCTGGGCTAGTTCAGTTCCAATGATGAGTACTGATTTATGGAAGAGTGATGGAACAGAAGCAGGTACTAGTATTATTAAAAATTACGCTGGACTTACAGGTGCACTTTATGTGGATGGTTCGAGAATGTTCTTCGGGTTTAATGGTGAAGGTGCTAATGCATTGAACAGAGGTTTATATGTAAGTGATGGAACAGAAGCAGGCACTGTTAAAGTGAAAGATATTAATGTGGGTAACATGGCTTTCTACCCTGCGAATGGAACTGGAATTGTAAAGAATGGTAAATTCATATTTATTGCTGACGATGGTGTACACGGTGATGAATTGTGGATTAGTGATGGAACACTTGCAGGTACACAATTACTAAAGGATATTACAGTTGGTATTGAGTCAGGTGTTACCGTTCAAACTTATTTAACTCAAGGTAACGGCAATCAATTTTTCTTTGTTGCAAAAGAAACCGGAAGTAGTGTTAGAGAAATCTGGACGAGTGATGGAACTGAAGCTGGCACACAATTATTAGATACACCCGGCGCGGGCTCTGAATACCCAGCAAACTTATATGCCTATAATGGATATTTATTTTATAGAGCTAGAAGTACAGGTGGAGCTCATGGTGATGAACTATGGAGAACTGATGGTACACAAGCTGGCACTAAAATGGTAGCTGATTTATGGGTAGGTCAAACAGGTTCTTCACCAGCAAACTTATACGGTGCAAATAATACACTTTTCTTCAATGCTAATGATGGTACGGTAGGATTTGAATTATACGGATTGTCTGTAAGTCCGCTAGTTACTGGACTTTCAGCGAGTGTTAAAAATGAAATAAATATATTTCCAAATCCGGCTAGCAATCAAATTATTGTTAAGGATTTAAAATCCCCATACGATGTGAATTACACAATTCATGATACTAAAGGAGCATTAATTCAAGAGGGCAAATTACTAGAAAATAGTATAAATGTTTCTGGATTAGAAAAAGGCCTTTATATATTAAAGATTGAAAATAAATTCTCGAAATTTATAATAGAATAATAAGCATTTAGTTTCTCTACTTAGCATTTATAAAGTCTAGGTAGAGAAACTAATTTAAACAAAATTAAGCCTTTCTTACATAAATAGATTTCAAAGCCATCGCTCCAAATCCTTCTATCTTACAAGAGATGTTATGGTCACCATCAGTTAATCGAATGTTCTTAACTTTTGTGCCTGCCTTTAAAGGTTTTGGTGCTCCTTTTACAGGCAAGTCTTTAATGACAATTACAGAGTCACCATCTTTTAATTCATTACCATTTGAATCTAATATGGTTGCTGTGGTACTTACTACTTCTTCACTTTCTTCACTCGGAACCCACTCATTAAAGCATTGAGTGCATACCATCAAGTCTTGATTAGGGTAGGTGAGGTCAGATTTACAATTCGGACAAATCATTTTTAGGGGTATTATATATTTCACGCAAGTTATAAAAATTGTCAAACATCTGTAAAATATAATTATATACTAATTGTATAATGTACAATTAGTATATTTATAATTCTATATTTTACTATGAAAAAACAAGTACTCTTAATATTGTTATTATTAACATCAATTAGCTTAAATGCTCAAAACAATTGGTGGAATAATACCGTAGCTTATGAAATTTTTGTAAGAAGTTTCTATGATACCAATGGTGATGGCAGAGGCGATTTCAATGGCATCACTCAAAAACTCGATTATTTAAATGATAATAACGCCAATACAAAAACAGATTTAGGTATAAATTTAATTTGGTTAATGCCAATTAATCCGTCGCCTAGTTATCACGGCTACGATGTATTAAACTACAAAGCTGTACATCCAAATTATGGTAATATAAATACTTTCAAAAATTTTATTAACGAAGCTCATAATAGAAACATAAAAGTGATTATTGATTTAGTGATCAATCACACATCGAGCCAACATCCATGGTTTGTAAAATCTGCAGCTAACGACCCCTTTTATAGAAATTTTTATCGATGGTCTACTACACCACCAGCACAACAGGGCCCATGGGGTCAGCAAGTATGGTACCCTAAAAATGGAAGTAATTATTATGCATTATTCTGGTCAGAAATGCCAGACTTGAATTTTAATTATCAGCCTGTTCGTGACAGCATTTTTGACATCGCAAAATTTTGGTTGAAAGAAATGAATGTCGACGGATTTAGATTAGACGCAGCGATGTATTTATACGAAGAAGGAAATACATTAAAGAACCATCCGAATACAATATCATTTTGGAAAGCATTAAATGATAGTTGTGAAGTGTGGAAACCTAATTCATTATTATTAGGTGAGGTATGGGAGTCAACATCGATTGTGAAACTTTATAATGATGCATTAGATATGTGTTTTGATTTTAGTTTATCTGATCAAAATTTAGCTAGTGCCTACTCTGGGAATCCGTTTTTAGCAAGGCAAGCATTAAAAGCTACTCAGGATGTTTACGATGAGAATCAGTTTGCAACTTTTCTAAGTAATCACGATCAAAATAGAGTGTTCGATGTGTTAGATAATAACATACAAAAAGCAAAAGTTGCTGCAAGTTTATTATTAACACAACCAGGTGTTCCGTTTTTATATTATGGAGAAGAAGTAGCAATGAAGGGTGTAAAACCCGATGAAGATATCAGAAGACCTATGCAATGGTCGAACACAGCAAATGCAGGCTTTTCAGTCGCTACCCCATGGAGAAGTGTAAATTCAAATTACCCTTCTTATAATGTGAGTACCATGCAGAACGATTCAAATTCGTTGTGGAATCACTATCAAAAATTAATAGAGCTTAGAAATAATGATTCAATTTTAATGTTGGGTAGCTCTAAAAATATTATAAGTTCTGCGAATGAAATTCATTCATATCAAAGAAGCTATAAAAATGAAGATGAAATAATTTTAATTAATACTTCATCTACTAATTTTTCAAATTTAAACTTTCAATTTTCGAGAACAGATTTAAGTAATGAAAGTTTCTTATTAAGAGATGTACTCACAGATTCAGCTTTTATTATAAGCGCATCGAATGCTAAATATAATATAACATTACCAATCAATGCATACGCAACTAGAATTCTAAAGTTTGAAAGATTGACTTCTATTAATGATGAAATAAAATCTAATGTAAAAGTTTACCCTAATCCGGCTACAAATTTATTGCATATAGATTTAGGAGCATTAAGAAATAATGTTTCAGTGAAAATATTTAGCATAGATGGTAGATGTGTTTTTGAAAAATCTCTAAGTAATGACCTTGAACTAGACATTTCAAAATTTGATACAGGTATGTATTTAATTAATGTTGATGGGTATTACACCAGATTCATAAAACAATAAATATATACAGAATACATATATTTGTGATGGCTCTATAGTTTAATGGATAGAATTAGAGATTCCGGTTCTCTGGGTTGAGGTTCGATTCCTCATAGGGCCACTAACTATTTTAGTATATTAGTATATTCATTAACTAAGAAATCTTACCCTTATGCTTAGAAGAATTATACTAATTTTTTTATTGTTTATCTCTTTTGAGGGTTTTTCACAAAGAGATTCAATAATAAAATATAAGAAACAGTTAGCATTTCAAAGAGATGATACTGCACTTTTCGATAGTTACAATAAATTATCTGAGGCATATAATACATTTGAGAATGAAGACTCCATTCTTTATTTTGTTGATAGTGCAATATTTTTCGCAAACAAAGCCAATGATATTGCGATTAAATTAGAACGACTAGATCTACAAGCATTGGCATTAAGAGGTATATCTATCTCTTATCAGATTTCAGGTAATTACACTAAAGCATTAGAATTCGAATTAAAAATATTAAGTCTGTATGAAAAAACAAACGACTCAATCGGTATAGCATATACGAAAGATAATTTAGGAGCTATTTACGATGATTTAAATGAAATTAATTTATCTATAAATTATCAGAAAGAAGCCTATGCGATTTATAAAGAATTAAAACGTAATGTAGAAAAGTTAGAAACAGCTAATCATATTGGTTATGCTTATACTTTATTAAACATGCCCGATTCTGCATTACCCTATTTTCAAGAAGCAAATACGATTGCAGCATATGGTGATGAATATAGTACTAGGGTGAATCTTCCATTTGCGTTATACGGATTAGGTAAAGTAAATCTTCAATTTGGAAATTACAATATTGCACTTCCATATTTCATGAAAGCCTTAGAGCTGTCAGATAAATCAGGTTTCTATGTTGGTACTTGGTATAAATTTATAATTTATATAGGTATAGCAGATGTGTTTTCAAAAACAGGAAAAATAAATGATGCTATAAGATATTATGAATATGCAATTAACACTTTAAGTAAAGATAAATTAACAGCAGATGTTTATTTTTCATTAGCTGAATTAATTAAGAAATCAGACCCTTCTCTAGCCTATACTTATTTAAAAAATGGAATTTCTTTGAGAGATAGCTTATTCTCTGCTAAAAATAAAATTGTAGTTCAAAATATTATAAAAACAGAGAATGAAAGGCAGTTAGAATTACAAAAAAGTATACACGAGGCTAAAATTGAAAGAGAAAGAAATATTCAATATATGGCAATTGGTATTTTTATAATTTCATTTACCATTTTATTTTTGTTATTGAGCAGAACCATCTTAGTTAAACCCAGAGTTATTAAAGTTCTAGGGGTAATAGTATTATTAATTACGTTTGAATTTATTAACTTGCTATTACATCCTTTTTTAGAAAAAATCACACACCATTCTCCTTTTCTCATGTTAATTTGTTTGGCCATATTGGCTTCACTGATTGTGCCAGTTCACCATTGGTTAGAAAAATGGGTTACACATAAAGTAGTTAAGAAAAACGAACTTATTCGAGTAGATTTAGCAAAACGAATTTTGAATGAAAAAAGTTGAATTTTATTTTTTCTAAATTGTTGTATATTAGCATCAATTACCCACAACAACTAATGATACGCTCAATATTAATTATTTGTATATGTTTCTTCAGTATTGCAACATATGCAGATTCCACTATTTATAAACGAAGTGTTGAAGACGAAAAATGCTTTCAACAATTAGCACAAATCAAAGAAAATCCGAATAATGAAAAATTAAGAGGCATTATAGACTTCTTAATGACATATACCTCGCATTCGAAATTATCATTAAATACTATTGAATATTGTACTGCTGAATTAAATAATGTAATTGAATCTGTAGATAGTTTAAAATCTTATAAGTACTTATTAGACTATTATTCTGCTATTCTAACATATTGTAAAGGAGATTCAATTGGTTTCGTTAATCAAATCGAAAAATTAAAATCAGATCTTCTAAAAAATAAAAGATATGTTGAATATGCAAGTATAAATGTACAAGCAGGGAATTTCTTCAGCTTATATAATGTAGTTGATCTAAGATTTAAATTTTATAGAGACAATATTAGTTTCTTTAATAAACATAAAAATGTTAATTGGAAAGAATACGAACTACAAAACTATAATAGCTTAGCATTTTTATTCGAAAATATATTTCAATACGATTCCGCATTAAAATATTATAATATCGGTTTAGAATTAGCAAAGAAAAACAATTCTGAAGTATGGTATGGTTTAATGAGTGGTAACTTAGGTATTATTTATTTAAAAAATAAGGAATATGACAATGCTGAGAAGCTATTAAAGACAGATTTAGCTACCTCTATTAAATACAATATGTACGAGAGCGCGCTAAATGTTCTATTTGATTTAATTGTTATTAATAATCACAATAAAAAATATAATGAATCAAAGAAATTACTTGATTCATTATATTCATATTATTCTAAGATTGATACTACTAATGTTGCTTATAAAATTATATTTACAAATAAACTATATCTCAGTAAAGCTGAAATATTCATGGGCTTAGGCCAATATGATTCTGCCAGATATTACTATAAATTAGGTAATGATTACCTGTATTCATTAAACAAAGACTATAGAAAAAAAGAAAAAACGCTTTTAAATAAGAGATATAATTTTGAAGAGAATGCATTGACTTTAAAAGAGCTTGAAATTAAAAATAAACAAACGATTTACATTGCAATAATTGCAACAATTCTTTTTAGTTCTGCAGTAATTATTTTAATTATACTTTCTCGATTTAACAAAAGAATTAAACAAAAAAATGAAGAGTTAGAAGAATTGAATTTACAGAAAGATAAATTGTTTTCAATTATTTCTCATGACATAAAATCTCCTTTAGGTACTTTACATAGTTTATTAGATCTTTATAATTTAGATGCAATTAGCAGCAATGATTTTATTAAATACAAAACAGATATTAACAATACGATAAACGAGATATCTGGGAATTTGAATAATTTATTAGTATGGGCTAGTAGATCAATGAAATCAGGCGTTAAGGTTGAAAATTCTAAAGTCAATTTATCTAATTTAATAAATGAAGTTGTTGCCCAATCATCAGTTTCAATTAATAACAAAAAATTAAACTTATTACTCGATAATCAATTTACAGATGATATTAATGTAGACAGAAATATGTTATTTGTTGTATTAAATAACTTATTAAACAATGCAATTAAGTTTACAAATGAACATAAATCTATCTCTATTAAAGCTTATCAATTAAATTCAAATAACATTCAAATTGAAATTGAAGATCAAGGTGTTGGAATTGAAAAAAGTAAACTCGAATCTATTTTTACTTTAAAGGCCAATAAAAGTACGATGGGTACTTCTGGTGAGAAAGGTACTGGCTTAGGACTTATAATTTGTTATGACTTTATTAAACTAATGGGTGGAACTATAAAAGCAGAAAGTGAAATTAATAAAGGTTCTAAGTTTATTATTTCACTTCCGATATCATAAAAAATCTTTAAAATTGATTTATTGCAGGTTTAACTTTAGTACCAACTAATTCAATCGATTTTAATAATTGTTCGCGACTCAGCGCAGCACTATCCATTTGAAAAGTAAATCTACTCACACCACCTAAGGCTTCGCTATGGCGAATTAATTTCTCTGCTACATCATCTGGTCCGCCTACTACTAATGCTCCTCTTGTACCTGTTTGCGAATCAAAATGTGAACGAGTTACCGGTGGCCAACCACGCTCTTTGCCAATTTTTGTAAAGGCTGCAGCATAACCCGGATAAAATTCTTCAATTGCTTTTTCTCTACTTTCCCCTACATAACCTAATGAATGCAGTCCGACTTTCAACTCATCTAAAGAGTAACCTGCTTTCACACCTGCTTCTCTATACAAATCTATGAGTGGTTTAAATCTATGCGTTTCACCACCGATAATTGCTACCATCAATGGCATACCTAATCGGCCTGCTCTAATAAATGATTGTGGTGTGCCACCTACGCCTAACCAAATAGGTAATCTGTCTTGTAATGGCTTCGGAAAAATTTCAACATTATTTAGTGCCGGTCTAAATTTACCAGACCAAGTTATTGGTCCTTCGCTTTCTCTAATATTTAATAATAAATCTAACTTCTCAGTGAAGACTTCATCATAATCTTCTAATCGATATCCGAATAGTGGAAATGCTTCAATAAATGAACCTCTACCTACAACAATTTCTGCTCTACCTTTAGAAATTAAATCGAGCGTTGCGAAATTTTGAAAAACTCTTACAGGATCTGCAGCACTTAACACAGTAACTGCACTCATTAACTTTATATTTTTAGTTCGACTTGCAGCTGCTGCTAATATCATTGCATTAGCAGAATCTAAATATTCTCTTCTATGATGTTCTCCAACACCGAAAACATCTAATCCGAATTTATCTGCAGCTTCAATTCTTTCTAATAATAATTCTAATGCAACATCACTTGGTAAATAATTACCATCATTACCCGTTGCAGCTGCAAAGCTGTCTATACCTATTTCCATTTTATTTATTTGATAGTACTACCATTGCTTGCCTTCACACTTGGTTGTACGAATGATAATGAACCATCAGCATTTTCAGCCATTAAAATCATACCCTGTGAAGTTATGCCCTTAATGTCTCGAGGTGCTAGGTTTACTAGTATAGACACTTGCTGACCAATAATGTTTTCTGGTTCATAATATTCTGCTATACCAGAAACTACTGTTCTTACATCAATACCTGTATCTATTTTTAATTTTAATAATTTTTTAGTCTTGGCAACTTTCTCTGCTTCTAGAATTGTACCCACTCTGATATCCATCTTACTAAAATCATCGAAGCTTATATTTTCTTTTTGAGATTCTATACTTGCATTATTTATTTCATTCATTTTTTTTGAATCTGCTAGTTTTTGCAATTGTTTTTCTATTGCTTCGTCTTCAATCTTTTCAAATAATAATTGTGCCTCTGCTATCTGATGGTTATTTGCTAGTATATTTTCATTACCTGCATCTGCCCATAAGTTTTGAGTCATATTCAACATCTGCTTTAATTTATCAGATGTATGCGGTAAAAATGGTTCAGATAATATTGCCAAGTTCGCAGCTATTTGCAATCCGATGTTTAATATAGTCTGAACTCTAGCTTCATCTTCTTTAATAACTTTCCAAGGTTCAGTATCTGCTAAATATTTATTACCTAAACGAGCTAAATTCATTAACTCTTGCAATGCCTCTCTAAATCTGAATTGCTCTAATGATTTTGAAATAATCTCAGGATATTTTTTTAATTCTGAAATCACTTCATTATCATATTCACTTAATTCATTTCTTGCAATTACTTTACCTTCAAAATATTTATTACTTAATACAATTACACGATTAATGAAATTACCGAAGATGGCTACTAATTCATTATTGTTTCTTGCTTGAAAATCTTTCCAAGTAAAATCATTGTCTTTTGTTTCAGGTGCATTAGCAGTTAATACATATCTTAATACATCTTGCTTGTTTTCAAAATCTATTAAATATTCATGTAACCATACTGCCCAATTTCTTGATGTTGAAATTTTATCTCCTTCTAAATTCAAGAATTCATTTGCAGGTACGTTGTCTGGTAATATGTATGAACCATTAGCTTTTAGAATTGCTGGGAAAATGATACAATGAAAAACTATGTTATCTTTTCCGATAAAATGAATCAATCTAGTATCTTCTGATTTCCAATATTTCTCCCAATCAGGTGTTAATTCTTTTGTAGCTGAAATATATCCGATAGGCGCATCAAACCATACATATAAAACTTTTCCTTCTGCCTCTTTTAATGGTACCTTAACTCCCCAATCTAAATCACGTGTCATTGCTCGCGGCTGTAAGCCTTGCTTTAACCATGATTTACATTGCCCAAATACATTTGACTTCCACTCTTGATGCGAGTCAATATATTTTTCAATATCACCCTGAAATTTATCTAATGGTAAGAACCAATTTTTAGTTTGCTTTAAAACTGGTATCGATCCAGATAAAGTTGATTTTGCATTTATTAAATCAGTTGGATTTAATGAAGTGCCACATTTTTCACACTGATCACCATAAGCACCATCATTACCACAATTAGGGCATGTGCCAGTAATATATCTATCAGCTAAAAACTGTTTTGCTTCTTCATCATAATATTGATTGGTAGTTTCTTCTTGAAACATACCTTTATCGTACAACTCTGTAAAGAATGCAGAAGCTGTCTCATGGTGAACATCCGAAGAAGTTCTAGAATATATGTCGAACGAAATGCCAAAATCTTTGAACGCATCGCCCATCATTTTGTGGTATTTATCAATTACCTGTTGTGGTGTTATACCCTCTTTCTTTGCTTTAATAGTAATCGCAACACCGTGCTCATCTGAACCACATATAAATTTTACATCTTCAGACTTAGCTCGTAAATAGCGTACATAAATGTCGGCTGGTATGTAACAACCAGCTAAATGGCCAATATGTACAGGCCCATTTGCATAAGGTAAAGCGGCGGTAACAGTAAATCTTTTAAATCTCTTTTCCAAAACGTTCAAATAAATGTAATTTGGCAAAGATAATGCTTTAAAAGATAATGCTCATACCGAAACATCTGAAAAAAGGAGATACCATTGGTATTCTTAGTACTGCTCGTAAATTCAGTACCGAACAATTAGAATTTTGCATACAAGTTCTTAATTCTTGGGGCTTTAATGTAGTAATTGGCTCTAGCATTAATGCTGAAGAGCATCAATTTGCTGGCTCAGATCTTGTAAGAACAAATAATTTACAAGAGTTTTTAGATGACCCAAAAATCGATGCCATATTATGCGCTAGGGGTGGCTATGGTACAATGCGCATTATTGACCACATAGATTTTTCAAAATTTATCAAGAACCCAAAATGGATTTGTGGATTTAGTGATGTTACTGTTCTTCATCAACACTTGCAAACATTAGGCATTGCAAGTATTCATTCTAGTATGCCCTCTCTATTTCCTACTGATGTTCAACATACAACTCTCATATCTTTAGAAAATGCATTAAAGGGAAATGAACTAAATTATCAAGTAAAAATTTCTAATGATAATTTAAGAATGAAAAATGTTGAAGCAGAAATTATCGGCGGAAACCTCTCTCTAATTTACGCTTTACAAGGTAGCGCTTCTGATATAAATACCGATGGTAAAATTTTATTTATTGAGGATCTAGATGAATACTTTTATCATATTGATCGTATGATTTGCAGTTTAGATCGCGCTGGTAAATTAAAAAATCTTGCTGCACTAGTCGTTGGTGGTATGACCGACATGAAAGATAATTCAATACCTT
>JACCEA010414821.1_pt1 | contig 16820 bp, 16 predicted proteins | sample 7449851 | NCBI WGS metagenome assembly JACCEA01 (sample SAMN15323453, study PRJNA562643) | freshwater metagenome | isolation source: river surface water | place: USA:Blue River Watershed | collected 2017-08-18 | reverse complement strand
CCAGCACCTAATAAAGTTCCTTCAGTGTGATCTGGATTTCCTGTTCCATCATGTTCTATTATTTTAATATCATAACTTGAATTATTAACAATAATTAAATTTGTATAAATTTCTGATGCTGTTTTTACAATATGCATTGGTGCAAAAACGAATGTATTAATTTTTTTTGTTTTATAGTAATAGCTTGCCATTTTATTTTTCCTATTTGTTTATTAATTTTCTTTAGATAAATCTATTAAATTTTGTTGTGATTTTAATGCTATATCTTTTAAATTATATTCTTTAGGTATATCAATATTAATAGTTATACCAGCATTATTATTTGAAGAATCTTCTTGAACATCACCAAATTCATTTTTTCTTGAATATTTTAATAAAAACGCTTGTGCTTTCCAGTCTCCTTTTTTTACTAAAAACTCTTTTCCATTTTCATCAACACTAAAACGATCTTTTGCTGCTTCTGAAATAATTTTCATTCCTTTTACCTGACCATCAATATATGCTTTATCTAATAATTGATAAGTTTTTATTATTTCAAAATAATCAGAATTTTCATAATCAATTCCATTTTCTTCGCAATAATTTAAAAGTGCCTCTCCATATTTCATTATTAAAAAATAATTAGTAGATGGAAAACCTGAATATTTACAAGCTTGGCTTTGAGATAATTCCCCATCGTTTAAAAGTTTTTCCATTCTTTCAATTCTTTTTGCATATTTGCTTGAATATTTTAATAAATGTTGATCTCTTTTTGGAATTATATTATTTAAAGTTTTTTCTTCAATTTTTATTATGTTATTCATTTTTTAATCTACTCTTGTAATTATTATATCATATTTCTGATCTGATTCAAATAAACTATTGATCGTATATATTTCAGCACGAACATAGTGAAGTCTATGTGGATGTGAAGAATTTTCAGCAGTCCAAGCCCAAGTTGTTTCATTTGCTGATAATGTTACATCACTTAATAAAGTATTAGTAATGTCATATAATTTAATTTTAACAGAATTAAGATCAATATTCAAATTATTTAAATCATTATAATATTGTATATTGCTTGTTTTATTTCTATATGACCATGTAAAACTTATATCATCATCATGTGATATTAATTGTTGATTATTAAAATTTAATCCATTTACTTTTAAATTACTTACATTTATAGGTTTTTTCTGTCTATTAGTAACTGTATAATTAAATTCAGTTGATAAGTTTAAATCTTGTATGTCACTTACTGTTTTATTAATACTTTTTACTTTTATTAATTCATTATCATTAAAAAAATCAATGTTATTTATTGCATAACCATAACTAAAAACATAAATTTTAGTAGTAGAATTATTAAATAGTTGAGGTATTGTATCTAATAAACCTCTATTTACATTTTTTAAAGTATAAGTTGAATCAATAGAATTAAATTCAGCATATTCAAAATTTATAAATTCATTTTTATTATTTGTTTCATCTAAAATTAAAGCCATATTATAACCATTATTTAACAGATCAATTCCAAAATTTTGTATATTAAAATTATTACTATTTACTATTATTTCATCATCTTGTATGTTTAAATTTTCTTCTAAATTAGCAACATAAGCAAAACCAGAACTTACTCCATTCTTTTTATAATCAGCAGTTCCTCTTTTAGTATATAAGTCATAATTTAATTGTCTATTATTAGGACTTTCTGAAAAAGTTAATATTAAATTATTTTGAATGTTTAAATTTTTATTAAAATAAGCTGGTGCTGTTATTATTTTCAAATTAGATTGAACAGCTTCTGCACTTGTGTTTGTTCCAATATTAGGATTAGTTTCTGAAAATATAGCATCGAATTTACCGAAACGATCTTGAATTAATTCGACGCTTATTTGCATATTCTTAAGATTTCCATAATTTATGTCAACTATTCTAAAAGGAGTGTTATAAATGTTATTTTTATCTATTGATACTTTTATAACATCACCTATATTTTTATTTGATAATATTCTATTAGTGACTACATTTAATTTTAATAATGAACTAGTTAAAGCCTCCCCTTCTCTTCTTGCAATTTTTGCTGCAATATCTGGCTTAGTAATCATCTGAAAATTTAATGTTTTAATTTCTCCTTTTTCTTTTTTTAATCTTGCCGCTTCATTTCTATGAATTTGATATTTAGTTATAAAATCATCATCTTTATCAGTATACTCAACTCTAATTTCGCTAACTGTAGTTGTTGCAGTCGTATTTCCAGTACTCCATTCTATTATGTGATCATTTAAATTAATATGTAATAAATCATCTATGTCATAGTCTGCTCTATTTAAAGTTAGCGTCATTTTTCCATTACTTAAATCTGTATATATTTGCCCATCAATACATTCTAATATGTCATAAATATCGGTTTCTATACTTGTGCTTTCTTGTCTTATTAAACTTATTCCTAATCTTTCATTATATAATTTAATGTGTGCATTGATAAAGCTGTCTATGTTTAATTTATCTTCTTTTATTCTACCACCAGCAAAATACTCTGTTAACATATAATAAATTACGACAGCAGGGTTACAGTCGCCATCGAAATTTGAATATGAATCATTTGCCCAAGATGGCGTTGGTGCGTGTTCTAAAATAAAAGTAAATGGAGCTATTGAAGTAGAATTGCCAACATTAAAATTTTTAAAAACAATATGAGATAATTTTTTCCATTTAAAAGGGAAATTATCATACATTCTACTTATTAAATAAGAGTTAGCAAGTTGATTTGTTTTTCCAGAAATAAAATCAAAAGATCCACTAATTCCATTATCTTCACCAAAAAGATCTGGTTTATTAATTGAAGAAGAAATGTCACCAAAAACATCAGAAGAATTATTCCAAACCTCTTGATCATTTACTAATATTTTTTTTAATTTTGCCCCCTGTTGTTCATCAGTTAAAGCAAGAGCTAGATGCATATCAACATATGTTCTAAAATTAGGAGTTTCTATTGTTTCTGTTCCAAATAAACTTTTTTGTTTAACTACTATTCTTTCTTGTTTTAATATATTAAAAGCACAAACGTTTGGAGAATTTAATTTTATTGTTCCCCAAAATTTTGGGATTGGTCTGGTTTGATCAGCAGTAGGAAAATTATATTGATCTTTGCTTGGTGGTTTATTTTTTTGTTTATTATCATCTTTATTTAAATACCAGATCAAGTAATTAATTGCTATTGAAGCCAATGTTAAAACGAAAATACTAAACATTTAAATTATTCCTTTTTATTATTATTTTTTTAAACCATTATTATTAAATGGATTATTTTTAGTTTTAATAAATGCATTACAATTTGAAACATTATTAAAAACACTATTACATACATTATACAACCCACGACAATTTGGCGCAAGTTTAATTATATCTCCTATTTTTACAGAAAAATCTTGGTAATTTTGTAATTCTATTTGTTTAGTTGAATTATTTAAATTTACAATCATCTGATTTTGATTATTATTATTTCTTACTATACCAGCATTAAAATATGTAACATCTGCTGGAAAATCTTCAAGTGTTAAAATTAATCTATTAGGTGATATATTTAAAATTTTAGTAGTAAAAGCGAAATCGTTAAAATTTAAACCACAATTTTCAGTGTTGTAAATTTCATGATCGCAATATGCTGAATAAGTATAGTTTAAATTTTGAACTTTTAATAATTTAGAATTATCAATGCACTGAAATGTTACTGTTTCTTTTTTTGTTTCAACACCTATAACTTCTCCAGAACTTAAAAAAGTAAAATCATCATCAGGTGAAGAAACTAAAACTTCTCTTATTATATATTCACAAGTAGGAGGACTTGAAAGAATAAAAATTTCAGAAATTTCTAAATTTATATGTGTATATATTTTTATATTTTCTGGTGCTGCTCCTATTTTTTTTTGAATTGGATCTGAACTTATAACAGCTTTTTTATATAATTCATTTTGAAAAGTTATGTCTTTTCTTCCATCAGTATATAGATAATTTTTATTTCCTATTTTAAATTTATACAAAGTCGCTTTTGTTTGTAATAATCTATTTATTTCTGAAATCATTCAACACCTACATTTTTTAAAAAGTTTATTTGTGCTACTGAAATTTTATTATTTTTATAAATTATATTTAAATCATCAGAAGCAAATCTTCCTCTATATAAAAAATTACAATAATTAATAGAGTTTTTATTTAAAGTAAATCCAGAATTACTTGTTAAAACAATACCTTCAAAATTATCATCAATTCTATATATATTATTAAATTCTACTATATGCTTTCCTCCCATATAATTTATAACTATATATTTAATATTTTTATTTTTATAAAAAACTGATGCATTTATATTACTTATTATTATTATTGTATCACTAGGATTAATATTTTCAACTATTTTAATATCATTATTAAAGTTATTAATATATAAATCACCATAAGATCCTAGATTATCTTTAAATGTTTTTTTAATTAATGAAAGTTCTTCTGCTTTAAAAATTAAATGATTATAAGAAAAACTAACTTCTGCATTTTTATTATATTCATAATAAGCTTTTATACCATATTCGTTTGTTAAAATAGTATTATTATAATTATAATCTCTATTAAAATTAATTTCATAATTTGGTAATTTTTCTAAGAAATTAATGCCATTTATTTTATTTATAGAAATATCATCATTATTTATTATTAACATATCAATTTCATCAATTTCTTTTTCAAATGTTATTGAATACTCTGTTAAATTAGGAAGTAAATTATTGACATTTACATCAATAGTTCTTGATAATATTACGGGAACACATATTGCATTATTAAATGTATTTACTAAATTCTTTTTTAATGTTATTTTATTATTAATTTTATCAATTTCTTTTATTGTTGCTATTTCTTTTTTATTATTTTCTTTTATTAATATCTGCATATCTTTTTGAAATACTGAATTTTTTAAATCAATATCTATTATATTATTAGAAGCAACTTGTAATCTTCTTACATGATTGTAAAGCGGTAAAGCAATTAATGAATTTACATTATTATATAAAACTGCATCTAATGTTTGCTTTTCTTCATTTTTTAATCTATAAGAATATTGACATGAATAGTTACAGATTTCTATTAAAGGAATTCTTTGTTCAATTAAGCCAACAGATTTATTTATAGCTGTATAATAATAAAATTTTTCTTGGAAATCAGACACCCAGCTATGGTTAAAATCAAACAAGTTTGCTCTTATACCATTGATTGAGCCTTCAATAATTTGTCCAGAAACCGTAAAATTAAAACTCTCATCAATAATTACTTCTCCATCTTTTTCAATATTTAATTTAAAGTTTTCTGAAGAATTTGGTATCAAATTTATTGGAAGGCTTAATGGTGTTGTTATACTTATATCTAAAGTTGAAGTTGAATAGTCAGTTATTTGCTTGCTAATATAATAAGAGTTCCAAACTTCTATGTTTTCTTCTGTATGTTCACTTACATAACCTACATCATAATTTTTATTTATTACATGAATTTGATTATATAACTCATTTTTAAAATGATGTGTCAAAAATCCGTCAAATTCTATTAAATTATTTAATGATGACAATTTATTGACAAGTGAACCAGCATTTAAATTTTTAGTTTCATATAATAAAACTTGATCGGCTGGTAAAATAACATCGATTGCTTCATTATTGATATTTATATATTCTGATTTCATAGATTACTCCGCAATCTTTATTGCTAATCCCATTCCCCAACTTTGCGTATTACTATATAATTGAGGGCTTTCTTTTTGATAAAAAGGAAACACATCATATTGTTTAGTTCCAATTTCTAGTGTCTGCTCTGCCGTATGGTTTTTGAAATTTATCATGAAAGCATTTTTAAATTTAAAAGTTGGCTGGTAATAGGCTTCTGAAACTGGTGATGTTATTCTTGTATAATATTTTATAGGCATTAAAATAGAAGTACCATTAAAAATATTGTCAGATCTATTTACTAAAGCACGATCATTTGCTGATGTTGATATATTAAACGCTGGTATTTCTGAATTATTATTAAAATGATTTACTTTTATTCTAGAATTATTTTCATTATAATAAGTTGAATTTATAAAGTAACCAGTTTTTAAAGGAATAAATAAACCTACTTTATTTAATTCACCAGATGTTAATATATTATTACAAGAAGATGATTGGAGAACTACTTTATCAACTGTTAAACTTTCAGCTTCTCCAAGGCTTAAAAATGTGTATTTATTTGCTGCATATTTTATTACTATTATTAAATTTTTATCATTTAAATAAAACCAGTAAGAGCAGTTGGTTTTTATTTCTGCACGAGCTATTGAAGAGTCAGGATTATTTGAGAACCAAGTATTAGAAGTATTTAAAGTTAAAGAACAATTACCAGCAATTTCAGAAACTCCTGCACTTGTCCAAGTTGGTTGATTTACAGCCGTTGAATTATTTAAAACACAAGCAAAATTATAAAATACTGAGTTTTTAGATAAATGCAAACGCTTCCCTAAATTTACAGAATTTATAATGTTATCTCCATATAATTCTAATACAAAACCATTAGACACTAAAAAATCTCTTAATTTAGTTATTAAGTCAACATTATCTGTTGCTATTCCTGAACTTTTTATATATACTGACATTTTATTTCCTTTTTTTTATAATTATTTATTTAAACTTTTTTTATACAATAAAAATCTTTATTAGTTGTTCTAAAAATATTTGGAAAAATAATGTAATTTTCTCCATCAATTATTATTTCAGATTCTGCTGATAAACCTCTCCCATTTAACCAAAAAATGTTTTTTAATTCACCGGCTGCACTAGTATCAGTATAAAGAATTAGTGGTTCAACATCATATGTTAAATCAGTAGTGTAACTATTTAAAATACCTAGTTGATAAGTTGGATAAATTGCTCCAAAAGTATCCTCTAAATTGCTAGATCCATTAGCTAAACTTAACCAAGTTCCATCATATTTTCTAAATCTTGCCCCTCCATTATTTTTCTTTTCTGAATTTTCAAAACAAAAACATTCATTAGTTGAAGCTGTTGAAGAATTTAACATCGTTGAATTTGTAGCATTACCACCTATAAAAATAGGTTTAGGGTATTGATTTGGAGATCCTAACTGCTCAAATCTTCCAAGATAACAAGAATTGTAAGAAGTGTTACATTTAACTACTAATATTAATCTATCATTATCTATAAAAGCCCAATAATTCATTGGAGTATTAATTAATGATAAAACTGGCATAGCATTACCAGATGATGCTGTATTATTTGGAAAATGTGGAATAGATCCTATTTGATTAAAAAAATCTAAACTATTAGAATAAGAATTGCAAGAGTTTAATAGTAAATTAAAATAATCTGTAGAATTAGAAACTTCTTTAAATCCAATAATTACATTTGTTATTGAATTTTTAAAATATAATTCTCTACTTGAACTAACTACGCTATCTTGTAAATTAACCCAACCATTTGATGTTAGATTTACTTTAACTTTATCAATTAAATCTTGAAAATTGCTTGCACTGCTTGCTATATATGCCATCTTTTCCTCTTTTATTTTATTATAATATATAAATTAAATTAATTCAATAGACGCCTTTATTTAAAAAGACCTCTAGCTTTTGCCCACTCATCTAGATCACTATAGCCTTCTCTAATAATTGCTGGCGCAACTCTGCTTGCTTGTATATCAACATTAGCGTTTACAGTAGATGGCACATTTTTAGAAGACAATGCTTTTTTGGCGTCTGATCTATTTATAACGATTTCATTTGTATTAAGAACTCTTAAAACTTCATCTGGTTGTAATCCATTTTTACCAGAAGTATGATCGGGAGTAATTGCATTAACACCTGTATGGTTTCTTGCAACACTAGAAATCAATCCTGCGAAAGCATTACCAAAGCCTCCTGAAACGGTTCCTCCGCCTAATGAGGAGGCAATATTTAATGCTAATTGTCTTAGTAAAACTTTATTTATTTCTGTTAAAATATCAGCCATCGCTTTTCTAACTATTTTAGAAGTGTCTTCTGTTTGTGCTATAATATTAGATGATGCTTCTGCTAAAACATCGAAAGAATTAGCAGTTATTTCAGCAACTTTTTCATAAGTAAATAAAGACAATCCATTAGTTTTTTCTATTGCTTCAGCGTGTTTACCTTCTAAAGAAATTTGTTCTTTTTTAAGTCTGATTAAATCTTGTTGAATTTGTGCATTTCTATCTGCATCTGTAAAGAAATTATTTTGATTTAATTCAGTGTTTAAATCTTCTATTTGTTTTTTAACTTCATCTAATTGTGCTTTAGTTTTTTCTGTATTAATTAAAGCTTTTTCTAATTCAACAGCTTGTGCTTGCATTTCTAAATCTGTGAATTGCTCTTTAATTTTTTCTATTCTACTTTCTTCTTCTAAATTTAACGCTTCAAGTTCTTTACCTTGAGATCTTAATACTTCTAATCTTTTTTGTAATAAAGCATCTTCTTGTCTTTTTATTTTTTCTTGTTTTTCTAGTTGAATATCAAGAATTTTATTTTCTGTTTCTCTTAATCCGATCCTTGCTTGCATAATTTCGTTTTCTTCTTTTGAAGTTTCAATTATATTTTTATAAGATAAAGCAGCATTAGCAAGCATTAATTCTTCAGTTATTAAACCAGCTTTATATTGATCTTGAATATTTTTAACTTCCTTAAATATATCAACTTTTTCTTTTAATTTTTTATTTTTTTCTTTTTCAGATTTTTCTTCTTTTTTATCAAATTCTTCAATAAATCTTTTAGCTTGTAATCTTGAACTTAATTCTTGATTAGTGTTTTTAGTTAATCTTAAAATATTTTCTAAAATATCAACACCCTGATCTTTAAATTGTGATTCAGTTATATCACCAAGTTCAAAACTTGCTCTTAAATTATTTAATTGATCTTGATAATCTTTAACAGAAGGAATTAAACTAGCCATTAATTCTTCTTGTTGTTTTTTAGCATCGTTATTAATTTCTGCTAAATTATCAAGAGTAATGTTTTTTATATCTTCTGATTTATTTTTTACTTGTTTTGAACCATAAGTGTCAAAACGATCTGGATTCATTAAATCATCAAAATTTTTAGCAACATCAGCAATATCTTCAGAAAGATCATCTGTTTGTTTTCTAAATCTATCTTTAAAAACTTCAAATTTATTTGAGAAAACTTTATCAAATTCTTGCTCTATATTATCAGTATTAAAATTAATATCTAATTGAGCTTTTTCATTTTTATTTAAATCTTCAGCAATTTTTGCCATTCTTCTTAATGCTTCTTCTCTTTCTTTTGCTGCTTTTTCATCCATCCCTAAAGTTTCTAATATTGTAGAATATGCTAATTGTGCTTTTGCTTGTAATTCTAAAAAATAATTACCTAAATTTTCTACTCTATTTTCTAAATTTTTAAAAACATTAGTGAAATTTACTTCAAATACTGATTTTAAAAATTCTATGAATATATTTAATGGTGCTACTAAAACATCTTTAACTGATACAGCGAAAGCAATTAAAACTTCAAAAACTAATTCAATAGCATTTTTAACTACTGATACAGAATTAGAAAGAATTAAAACAAGATTAATAATTCCTTTTAAAACTTTAATTGTTGTTTCAGCATTTTCAACATTTAAAAAATCATTTCCTAAACTTTCATTAAATTTTGAATATAATTCATTTACAGATGGTAATAATTCATTTAATACAGTAGCAGAAAAATTTTGTATATTTATTTTAGTATCTTTTATATTATTATTAAAATTAGAAAACTCTTCAGCATTTTTTGGAATTAAACCTGTTGCAATAAAACCTTCTACTGAATTTTTTAAACTGTCGTAGTTATCTGCTAATAATTTTATATCTTTAATTTTTGCTTTATCTAAAACTAATAAAGCCTCATTCTCTGGAATTGATTTAATTGCTTCTGATAATCTATAAAATTGATCTTCTGGTGATAATTTAGCAAGTTCAACAGCGTTTATATTTAACTCTTTTAAAAAATTAACTAATTCACCCTCACCTCTGGCTGCTTCTGTAATTGCTATGTTCATATCTGCTAATTTTTCAGATAATGTTCCGGCTTCAATACCAAAAAATGATGCTGCTTGTGATAATGCTTGAAATCTTTCGAAATTTATATTGGACTGTTCTGCCAATCTTTTTTGTTCTTCTGTAACATCTATAATAACTTTTGAATAAGCAACTAAAGCAGCAGAAGCTGTTGCAATTGCAGCACCTAAACCTACTCCAATATTTTTCATCTGGTCTTTTAATTCTTTTGAATTATTAGCTGCTTTTTTTGCTTCATCTTTCATTTTACTAAAAGCAACGCCAACTTTATTAGTTGTTTTAATAGTTGTTTCTTGTTCTTTATTTAAATCTTTTAAACTTTTATCTAGGTTGTCATTTTCTTTTGCAGTTTCTTTTGCTTGTTTTTCAAGTTTTTCTTCTGCTTTTAAAAGATCACCCATACTTTTTTTAGTTTTATCAACTACTTCTATACCTTTTTGTTTAAAATTTATTAAAAAATCTACACCAGCCATTTTATTTCCTTTTTTTTATTATTTATTATAATGAATCCCTTTTGCTTAATGCATTAGAAAATTCTGTTAAATTTTTGCTTTCCCCATTTTCCGCTATTTTTATATTAACATCTTTTGCTAATTCCATTCTTAATTTATTTCTAACTATTAACATTTGAAATTCATAATGTTTTTTTAATTGACAGATTGGAAGATCAAAAGGATTAATTATTAAAGCAAAATTATGATGTATTAAAAAATGACACATCTCAATTAAATATTCTAATTTTTCACCAAAACCACGATCATCGAAATACAACTGTTTTCCTATATTTAGGATTTCATCATGGTTGTAAAATTGCTGATGATCGCTTGAATCTTTTTTATTTCGTCATGCACCTCTTTAGCAGTCTTAGGCAATGTTAAATCAATTATTTTTCTTATTGCCTGCAATATAATATCAGTTGAAAGATGTCTAAAATCTTGATAGTTCTCTGGTTCATCTGCTGCAACAGCAAAAACTAAAATTGCGATATCTAATCCCTTTTTTATTAAAACATCAGCTATTTCTTCATTGCTTGCAGTTTCAAAATCGACACCTTCAAATATATATCTCATTAATTCAGTTCTTTCAGCAAACAATTCAATGAGGTCATTAGTATTAAGTCCTCTAACTTCAATGTATTCTTCATCATTTATGAATACTTTATGTTTTCTTATTCTTGTTGAATAATCTTTGATGCTTATTTTAGCCATCATTTCTCCTTTATGTTTTCTTATATTATAAGATATAAATTTTAAAAAATCAAAAAAAAAGAGATCTATAAAAATAGACCTCAATTTTTTTAGTTTGCTTGATATTATCTTGTAGTTCCCATGAAGAAAAACTGAGAATATTGTTGACCTGCTTCGTTAACACCCTGAACATTTGCATCAGCAAGAACTTTTGCACTTAATGAGAACTGTCCATACCCCTGATCTGATAATATATCAAAGTTTGTAGGGTTAAATTTTGCCTTATGTATTCTTACGAAGAATGGAGCTTTCTGAGATTTAGCAGTTGATTGTCCTTCGAAGTAAAGTTCTAAAGTAGCACCTGAAGTTGTAAAACCTTCAATATTCATCTGCTTTTCAAATTTACCAGCAACTTTCACTGTTTCTTTTGCAGTTTCTGCTAATATTTCTAAAGCACCTTTTTCAGTTTGTTCAGCAGCACTAAAAACATAAATAGCTGATTGAGTTATAACATAGTTTTTACCTTCTTCATAAGTAATTAAACCATCTGAAGATTTAACTGATGTAATTTCTTTTACTATTCTATTGAATGGATTTGAACCATCACTAAATACTTCAACATTAATTACTTCATCAACTGCACCTGTAGCTGCTATTGTATTTAACTCACCCATTAATACAGTCTTTAAATTTTCCGCTTGTGCTGAAGTTAAAGTTAAAGTTAAAGTTGCAGATCTTGATAATTCATCAGAATCAACTTCAGATAAAGGACCAAATAAAGATGCTTGTTGTTCAATAGTTTGAACATCGAATGCTAACTGAACAGCTTGAATATAACCCCATGATTTAAATGCTGTTATTCTGTTTCCATTTGCGTCTTTTATTGCATAATGTAAAGCTCCGTTAGTTTTCCATCCGAAGGCTTGTTTGTCTGCGCCATAATTATAATTTATTGCCATTTTTTTTTCCTCTTATTTATTAATTAATTTTATTTATTTATTATAAATCTTTCATATATGTGAATTCACATATTAAAGTCATCATGTATGCTGAAGTTGTTCCTTTTTCCTCTGAATTATTTAAAATTTTTCTAGCACCTGATAATTCAATCTCTTTATTTAAATCAACATTTAAAAAGTTATTTCTTAATTTTCTTTTAATTGCTTCAATTGCATTTATACAAATCATAGATGTATTTTTATTACTCTTATCGTATGCTCTAACAGATTTTGCTGCAACAACATACATATTAATATATATTCTACAATCTTGACCATGTTGCACTTCACTTTCAAAAGTTTCAATTTCAACTAAATCTAAAAAAATCGTTGCTTTATCTGATGTTAAATTAACTTTAAAACTATCATTAATAAATTCACCATCATAAAAAATTACTTCACTAATGTTTTCAATTTCATCTAATTCAGTTTTTAAATTATCTAATATATCATTAATATTTTCTTCAACAAAATACATAATCAACCTTTTTATTTTATTATATAATATAAAGCATTCAACTTTCAAATATTAAAGCATTTTCTATTATTTGAATTATATCTTTTTCATAATTTTTTGGTATATTTTTGCTATTAGGTAAAAACTGACGCTTTTTAATTTTATCAGTTCCTTCATTATGATAAGATGCATAGTTTAAAACTGATTTAATAACTATACCCTCTCTATATTCATCTATTACGAAAGAATTTTGTAATGCTCCAGTTTTGACAAGAGGTTTTTTAGTTCCATTTTTTCTTGGTTTAATTGGTTCAAATTTTTTTAAATATACATCAACAGAATTATTAAAGTTTTCTCTTGTTCTTGTAAGCATATAAATACCGACACGATCAAAAATCATCTGTCTTCTTTTTAAAAGTTCTTTATCTAATTTTTTAAAAAATTCTAAATCTTTTCTATTGAAATCTATATATAAAGATGCCATTTTAAATTCCTTTAATTAATTTCGAAATAAATATTATAAAAGCCAGCTTGTGTTGCTTCGTCATCTAATTTAAAATTACCAACAATTATTTGATCTAAGAAGTCAAGTTGATCTTTGTATTCTTTTTGAATCCACTCAGTCATCTCTCCATTTCTTTGACTGTAATAATATCTAGTGATTGACATTGCTGTAGTCTTTAATTTAATTATTGATGACGCAGATATTGGAAACTTAACTCCAGCCGTCTTTAATTTGCTATCTATTAAAGTTGAAGCTCTTTCTATTGCTGAATTTATTAAATTTATGTCTACACTTCCATCTGGTTTTTGAGGGAAATCTTTTTGTGTATAATTTAATTCTAAATCTTCAATAGTAATATATGTTGTTGTCATTTTATTTTTCCTTTATTTTTTATTGTTCTCTTTTTTTCATTTCTTCTATTGTCATAGTTTTCGAAGTTTTGAAAGCTTTTTCACTTTCACTTTTAAATATATCATCTTTCTGAGTTTTTGCGAAATCTTTATATTGTGCTGGTATTAAAAAATCTTTATCAATTACTGGAATCCAAAAAGATCTACAATTATAATGAGCTGGCAATACTCCGATGCTTTCTTCAATTGTGTAAATTTTACCATTATTTTTTCTACATATATCAGTAGTAAGCTGATCTAAGACTGCTGTTCTTTTTAATTTTTTAACAAAATCTTTATTTCTTTTATATAATTCATCATTAGTTAAATTCATAGTATTTTGAAATACTGTTCTTGTTAATGTTTCTAGATGTGTTTTTTTCATATTTAAATTAATACGCATATTATTAGATATTTCTTTTAAACTTAAACGATCTTTTATACCAATTTCTAGATTAGTTTTAAATATTTCTTTAAATTCTTCAGTTTGTTTTTTTATAGATTTATCAAAAGAAAGTTTTAATATATCTTTATTTAAAAAAGTTTCAATTTGATCAGTTGTTAAAGTTTTTAATGCTATTTTAGAAGTTATTAAATTTTTAATTAAATTAGAATTATAAACACTTTCATATTTTGCTACTTTTATTATTTCAGCAGATGCTTCTTTTTTATAATCTTTAAATATTTTTTCAATAATTGCATCAATTTCTTTTTTTATATCTGGAGGTAATTTATTATAATCATTATCTTGTAAAAATTTAATTATATTATCAAATTCATCAATAGAAGATATAAGTGTAGTTAAAGAATTTTTATTAATTCTATTTTTTTGCATTTCTAAATAAACACGATGTTTTATTAAGTCTTGAACTAACATTAATAACTCCTATTATTATTTTTTTTATTTTAATGACTGACTATAATATGCTGCTGCAATAGTTCCTACTGCTGCTATAACTGTAAATAAAACTTTCCAAAATAAATTTTTTACATCTTTTTTAAATTCGCTTATATCATGTAATTTTTGATCTATTTCTTTAATTTTTATTTCACTTTCATTTATTTCTTTTTCAAGTGTATCAATTTTATTTTCTAATTCTTTAATTTTGTCTTGTGTCATTTTTCTATGTTCCACTTCATATTTTAAACTATTATGTAATAATGATATTGATTCTTTATAGTTATTTATTTCTATCTGAATAATTCTTATTTCTTTTAAAGCTTCTTTAAGATCTTCCATTTTAAGTCCTTTTTATTTTTATTATTATTATATTATTATTTTATGAAAAGTATTTGCACTTATAAAAATTATAACAAAATAGCGAATAAATTGCAAAAAAAAAGAGATCTTTATTTAGATCTCAATTTTTTTTATTATTTAATATTAAAATCTGAAGTTTAACTCAGGCATAATATTTTTAGCAGCTACATACATATCAAATACTATATAGTTTTTTAAAGTATCTATGTCGAAAGCTTTTGTAACTCTTACAGATGTTTTTGTAACATCGTCAGAAGCTATTGAACTGTCTACGTTACCACTTGGTAAGGCTGGAGCGATAGTTGCTAAAGCAATAGACTCTGGAGAGAAACCGAAGTTTTTACCAACTGTTGCTAAAGAAGCAGGAGTATCATTTGCAACGCTAAATCCAACTTTTTCAACTGCTATCTGTATTTCACCAGACGCATCAACAACTGCATCAGATTTTGCAACTATTGAAGCACTTGTTCCTAATTTTATAATAGAACCAGCTTTAATTGTTTCACCTTCAACAGCACCATCTAAAGTAACAACTAAATTCTCTTGATCTTTAACTAAAGCACCTTTTAAAGCACCTCCTGAAAAAGTAGATGTAGCAACTTCTAATTCGTCTAATATATTAGAGAAATAGTAAGAAATTCCCATATGCTTACCAACTAAACCAGTTGAAACAGATTCAGAATTCGCTCTTTCATTTGCTTTAATTATACTATCTATATTTAAAACTTTTTCGTTTGCTGTAGTAGTTAAAACAACTCTACGATTTCCATCTTTAACTTTTAATCTATTAAACTTAGTTAATATTTTAGTTAAATCTGCTAAAGAAGATGGAGCACCTGCTAATTCAACATAGTTGTAGCAACCTATGATCATTTTATTGAAAATTATCTTTTCTATAGCAACACCAAAAGCGTCCATTATAGGTAATACCATGTTATTAAAGAAGTTTTTAGCATTAAAAGTTGCATCGCTTGTGTTTAACTCAAGTCTCTTATAAAGATGCTTTTCAATTTTTAATTTTACATTCTTAGCCTTTTGGAAAGAAGTTTGAGTGTTTCCACCTTCTACGAATTCATCAACGTTTTCTACATAGAAAGGAACTTCGATAGAGATTTCATTTCCAATATTTAAATCTCCAGCCCATGTTGCTTGATAAGTTTTAGTAACATTATTGTCAGAACCAGCCATCACTAAATTTTCAGTAACTCTTGGTAAAGCTTCTGTCGCAAAAACTTTTGTTATATTTTGACTAAAATCATTTGCCATTTTTTTTTCCTCTTATTATTGTTTATATTTTTTTTATATTAATTTATTACACATAAATATATACTTTATTTTATTTTACTATATTAACGAGATAGCTTTCAAGTTTTTACTAAAGATCTTTTTTTTAAAGTTTTAAAATGGTGTTAAACCTAATTTTTTATATTCTTTATATTTTTCTGGATCTTTCTCTAATAACTGACTAGCTTCCTCTAAACTTAACTTTTTACCATCAATTTTAACACCTGAACTTGATGATGTTGATTTTGTTCCAGTTCCTGATGGTATTTGATCAAATAAATATGGTCTTTTAGTTGCTAAATCATTAAAATAATCATCAATATTATATCTTTCGCCCTGATTATTTATTTTATTATCTTTTGAAACTAATACACCACTTTCATCAAATTCAAACTTTTCTTTTACATATTCTTTCTGTTCTTCAATCTCAGCATCTTTTAATTTTCTTATATCAGTGCTTGATCTTTTTATAATTTCTTTTTCTATTTTACTAAAAACTTCTTTAGATTTAAATTCATTTAAAGCACGATCTCTTTCTTCAATTTCTTTTCTTTCTTTTTCTAAAAGTTTTTTATATTGTGCTTCAACTTCTGCAATTTTTTCTTTAACTAAAAGATCAGGATTTTCAGTTT
>JACCEA012284170.1_pt1 | contig 16824 bp, 22 predicted proteins | sample 7449851 | NCBI WGS metagenome assembly JACCEA01 (sample SAMN15323453, study PRJNA562643) | freshwater metagenome | isolation source: river surface water | place: USA:Blue River Watershed | collected 2017-08-18 | reverse complement strand
CTATACTTAGGATTAAGACGTATAGTGTTCCAGAGTCTAACTCTTTTGAAGACAGAATCAAAATCAGTATCTATTAAGTCGGTGAGCTTTAAAAGCTCAGAAAATACTTCTTTGGATACATTATGTATGGTTCCCTTTTCATCATATATCTTCAGTATCTTATCGGGTCTAAAATGTTTATCTATTTCTAATACAGAAATTAAGCTTATATCTTTTAAAACTACTTCAGTCTTCATCTTAATCAACCTCCTATCTGACTGTTGTGTGAAGTGATAAAAAAGCTCCCGAAGGAGCTTATATTTTACCTAGATTATCTAATTTAAAAAGTATCATGAATATGACGATCACAAATGTAATGTGTCTAATAAACAACACACAACTATGATACTCGTCTCTATTCACCCGCGAACGCATATTCATCTTGTCTCTGTAATCTTCGATGTCGTCTGCTGCGAAAAGTGATATCAACATGTGAACCCCCATTCCAATAGCTAAAAAAGGTTTATCTAGTATACCACATACAACCATTATATATTTAAACACTAATCTTTTAATCCTGAAGAACATCTTTACAATTCACCTCCTTTAAACAATCAGCAATAAGCTTGGATGATAACTTAGATGAATTCACACCCGTGTCGGTAATACAATCTTCATAATCGTGGATGCTGGCATTCGGTCTATAATGTCTAACCATTTGATCAGCTATAACCATCGTAACTCTATCTATATTTATAGTTAAGTCGAATCTACCCGGTCTAAGTAAAGATGGTTCTATATCATCTATATAGTTAGTTGTACCTATAAATAATACATTCTCTGGTGATTCGATACCATCCAAGAATTGTAAGACTTGTTGGATTACACTTCCTACTATAGCATCACTTAGAGCATCGATATCTTTCTTATCATGGTTCTGTTTAGCTACGTGCTTATCGAATTCCTCAAATAAAACAACTATAGGACAAGTCATGTGGTTAAAGTTACTTCTTAATGTCTTATTTTCAAATGGAGTCCTATTTCTGTATTCATCTGACCTAACCGTAGCTATAGCATTCATTACGTCGGTTATAGTATTACTGGTACTGACTATCATCAATAGAGCATTCATATGACTAGCTATAGCTCTTGCAAGTGATGTCTTTCCTGTACCAGGTTCACCACTCAACATGATTCCAGTCTTGTATGTGACACTGTGCTTATTGTAAAATTCTTTACCATTCATCCAGTTATCTACATGACTCAATATCATCTGCTTAGTATTATCACTTATGAATATAGTATCCATATCTCTCTTCCTTATAACTTCTATCGCATCTTCATTATTCTTGAGAGACATCATAGGTATAAAGTTCTCATATGGTTCTAATGACTTAGTTCTTGTTGTTTGTTCTAAATCAACTATTAACTTCTGAATAAACTTCTCTCTGAAATAAGTTAAACCTATAACACCGATATTATATTTTTGAATAGCCGACTTAGCAGAACCAGCTTTATTATCATACATATAAGTGTATATGACTAGAACAACACCATCAGTCATGAGTGATTTAAAGATATAATATAATCCTGGAGTCAACTTAGAGTAAGTTATCTCTGAATCTAATTTTATATTATTCCTTATGATCCTATTATTGAAAGAACGTATGTATCTTTCCAATTCACGCACTTTATCGACGTGATATTCCCCACTATGATATTCTGACTCTGTTATCTGTACATTCGAAACGAAGAAGTTAGCTACATACTTGTATAAAGATATAGGTATCCATTTCATCTTGTTTAAGACATATGTTATGACTGCTGTAGAAGTTCCACCTCCTATGATAGCCATAGTCGTAGGGTTACTAAAGATTGTTTCTAGAGTTGTTTTGAATGACATTATTTCCTCCTGTGTTTTTATTTCAATGGAAATGAAATCCCCGAAGGGATTATAGCTTTCCATTATTTTATTGTGAATGTCCTAGGTAAGTGATTGTAGGAATCGAACCTACGTCTCTAACTTAAAAGGTTAGCGCTTTCCCCATTTAAGCTAATCACATCATAATGTTATGTTCTCTGTCTGCGATTTTCAACAAATCACGTGAAACGTATTTTCTCCATACTTCTAGAGTAACAGGACATTCTATAGTCTTTTCTATATCCTCCAAAGATCTTATATTCTCTGGAAGATGATATAAAGAAACTGGACATAATATTCCTTCTTGAGATAACGCACGCATTCCCGTTAATAACTTATCTACTGTTGTATGAAGTTTACTATCAGGGTATATCGATAGTTCATGGAAGATTTGCTTGAAACGAATATCAACTGTGACTCTGAATATCTCTGGGAGAACTAACATATTTAAGACACCCTCGCAATCTGATGTGTCTCCAGAGTAAGCTATAATGTCACATCTTTTCCCTACAGTATACGTGAATCTAAAACCACACGCATCCACAGATTTATGATCTTGTACAAATGGAGTTATTATAAATGTAGGTTCTTGTGGATCTATACTGACATTAGAGAAATCTATATCTTCTGAAAGTGGTTGAAACTTATCATATAAGATTATTCTATTCTTATAGTTTTCTAAACCAGTATTCTTAATCTTATAAATGCCTTGACTTTCTATAAACTCTGAAACATCTTTTATAATATTTGACATAGAGAATATCTTGATGTTGGCTTCAGTATTGAATAGCAACCAGAATATAGAATCTCCTAACCCCATTATATGATCAGGATGAGCATGAGTTATACAAAATATAACTTCTTTGTAATGACGTTCGTGTTCAAACTTATGACTTATAAAGTCTGTACATTGTTTACCAGCATCAACCATCACAAGTATGTCATCGCAAGTCATGTATGCCATAGAGTGACCTTTACCTTTAGCGAATGCATCACCTACACCCACCATATTCAATTCGAAATTAAAATTATTAGGATTATATACTTTTATCATCTTTGTTTCCTCCTTTATATATTTTATAATCTAAAGCTCCAGCGACATTCAACTTCCATATGTTATGCGAGAACCTTATTTCTTTATCAGTATACTTACCGTCATTATTCAGAATATCCATAGCATCCTGGTACTCTAAATAATTTTTAGAAACAGTACTAACCATCACGGGAACATAGCCTCTGACAAGATGATCGAATGGTTAATAGCATACACAGCGGCTATTAACCATTCTTTCATTCTTGTATCTCCTTTCAGAAGTTATTCAAGAACACGTTCCAGTCCCGAAGGACTGTACTAGTGTTAGGATTTTAAGATTAAGATGACGATTACAAAGTAAGAGCTATGAAAGAATCCAAGCTTGTACCTCATACATCAATGTTAAAATCCTATTGTAATTTTGATATTATGGAATCTATAACATCATGAATCTTTTGAGTATTGGTTCTTAAAGTATATCCACTAGATTCGTCCATATCCCATAATAGATTTTTTAGTGTAGATACGTATTCTTGTAGATCGTATCCATTGGATATTATATCTTCTTGCATACCGACTTCCACATAATCCGCTATTGTATCGAATTCCATGTATGTAATTTTATCCTTGATTCTATTCTTCAAGGATTTTAATCTAGTTACCGTTGTTCCCATCGTTCTTACCTCCTTAATGCATATAGTAGTTGTTCGGTCTGTAATTTTCATTACTATATAACCCGATAACCATAGAATCTAAACTATCCATTAAATTTTCGAATCGTTGATCTAACTTTTCCATCCATCTTAAACTAGCTCTAAGCTTAGATGCTTTGTGATATTCATCATGCCATAAATCGAATATACACTCTTGCCTAGATTTAACTTCGGTATAGTAACCTATATAATCTATACCTAACTTACCACGGTCACTCGTGATGTATTTGTAGTTATTCAGTCCATTCCAAGACTTACTTAGAGCTTTTTTCATTTGCTCTATTTCGGATACAAGTTGCTCAAACTCTTCTCCTACTATTTTTATTTGTTGAATATTCAGATGTTTTGTTTCTACTTCCGATTCTTCATGTGTATATCTGAGTCTACACATGTTGTTATAGAATCTTTGAGTGTTAGCATTGATACTCATAATTCCTCCATTAATTCAGCTAGACGTTTATAGTCTCTAGTCGACTTTATCATATCACTACATTATTATAATATATAATTTGTGAGAGATAAAAAGAAAGAACCCATTAAGGGTTCCACTTTATAATTCGACACCATCATAAAGCATAGCTTTGACTGTAGTCATGTAGAAAGTATGATCTATACTTTCGAAACTAGATTTCAAATCAGATAATATTTTATTTGTGATATCTGTGTTGAATTCCTTGAATATAATTCCAGGTGACAAAGTATTTGATATGAACTGCGTACGTGATTCCTTTGTACGTTTACCAAGATAGGCATATATCAACTCGATATCAACTCAATATCAACACAAGATAGATTCTTTGTATTTTCTGTATATTGAGTTACAGCTGATAATATAACTAGGTTATTCATAAATGACGTTATATTGCTCCTATCTATCTCTAGTTCTTTGTCGGTATTCAATTTATAAACAGGCATAGTTAGAGATGCTAATGCTATCTTATCTTCTATAGATCTATCAAAATTCAGTGTAACTGATAACTTATGTTTATGTGTTTTGAAACTATAATTCATTCTTCCTCCATCCAAATAAGGTTTTTATTTTATTTAAAATTCTACTAGCTATTGAATCTTCTAATACTAATCTATCTCCGTCAAAATCAATAATACTAATACTACAGTCTATGGCATCGTCTGGTTGGTTTGAAATTTCATCAGGCGGGGTTGTATCCATGGTACAATTTATCATTCTTTCATATTCTTCGAAATCTACAATTCCTTTAGAATTCATATCTTCAACCTTATCTATCAAAGATTGTACATTACCACGTGTCAACCATTCATCGAATACAGATTCACTAGAACCAATACCATAGTCAAACATCCCTAATAGAAATCTTCTATCACCTAACCATGCTTTAGCTAACTTCATTTGATTTTCATTTGAAGTTTCGAATTTCATTTTAAATTCGTTCGTATTCATTATATCAGCGATTATAACTTTTTCTTCTATAGAACCTTTCTCAGATTCTACTAATTTCTTTAATTTATTATACATCTAACCCTCCTCAAATCAAGACAAATTTAATATTAATATAACTATGAATATTGAATCTAAAAGAATGTTCTCATCATTATAATTTATAACCGAAGATGTGATACCTCTATATTTTCCAATATGATACCTATCAATCTTCCACGATATAATATATAAATCTAATAATACTTTAAATACAAACATGATATACAATTTATTAGATTGTATATTCGGTAATGTGGTGTGTATTACTGTATCTAAAGCTAAAGTTACAAATGCTATGAGTGAAACAAAACATAAAATCTCAGCAGTAATAGATGACCATCTTATAAATCTTTTGATATAAATAGCTTTCGGAGTTGTGTTATTGTGATACCAGTAATATTCATCATTGAAAGATATAGATCCTGTTATAGGATCTTTAAAACTGAATACTTGTTTATAACTAACATCTCCGAAATAAGAATTTATGATTTTTTTCATCTTGATTTAATACAGAACATAAAGCGATTATCTTTGGGAAGAAACTAATAAGCCATAGTTCTAACTTATAGATGTATGCTGGTATACATATTAACGAAAAGTATATAACAGGTATCACCTTGTCGCATATAAATTCTATAAAAGGCTTTAATATAGGAAATATTTTATTTTTAATAATACTAATTGATTTTTCTTTAAATCTTTTAAACTTAATAAGTACATCTGCTATCAAAATATCACTCCTTTGTTTTATTGATCGCTCTAGATAAATTCTGATGAATTTTTATATATGCTGATTTTTTAGAATCTTTAGTATGATTCAGTATTACTTCTAGTTCTCTTACGAACATCGAAACAACAAAGTCATCCATGTTTTGAATATTGTCACTAGTCTTAACCAGTTTATTCTCGTCATATATGTATCCTGAACGATCGATATATCTTATTTCCATACTAGTGTAATCATTATAAAAACGTACTAGAACCGCACAACAACTACTATCATCTATGAATAAGAATACATCTTTCATTTTCTTTCTAAGATCTATCTTATCAACATTATATCCTTTAAGAAGATCCTTCGCTAATCTATTTATAGTTTTCAACCATAGTTCAGAAACATCTTCACTTAGTGTTGTTATATTTTCTGGATTTTCTAATTTATATTTTATATTATTAAAATCTCTATGAAATATCATCATTCTTTTTAAAACTTTAAATTCTTTGTTCATCATCTTTAATTCCTCCATTATTTTTATTTTAAAAAAGAGTCCCGAAGGACTCTTTAATATTTATAACACACCACTGATAGCTAACTTCATCATTCTTTCTAATGCTTGTTCGGGAGTATGTCCATCAAACTTACTAGCAACATCTCTTTCTTCAACATTAAAAAGATCCCAATACTTTTCTTCATAATGGTTACTTATTTGTCCCATAGGAGTCTCAGCTTTAACAACAAACCAACCTCCATCAAAGCAAAGTTTACCATCATCATGTCTCCAAGACTTATGCACATTATATTTGTTTTGTTTAGACCACTCATTAAATAGTAATGCGTTGAAAGTCATTCTATAATCATAAAGTTCTTTGAATGTGTGGTACCCATCAGAGAACTCCTCTAATCTATCATGAGCTATTTTGTCTGCTAAGTTAGATAACTTGTCTACAGCAACAAATGCGGTTTCTTCTGTTTTATATAAAACTCTTTTAACTTTATCATCGGTGAACCCTTCAGTATGGATTGTTACTCTATACATTCGACATCACCTGCTACCTCTATAGCAGTTTCTTCGCCCATTACATCCTCGAATCTTAGTTCAGGTGTGTTTGGGAAAATACCTTGGTACATTTCCATGAAACAACCTATGTTCTGAAGAAGTGCTACAGGATCCATTTTATTATAGTCTAGCTTATCCGAATACAAATCATTCCAAGACCAGTTAGCTTTACCATTTACATCTTTTTTAAATTCGATAACCTTTTCAGCATGTTCTTCTGAACCACCAAGTAAAAGTAAGGATAATGCTACACAATCTAAGATATCTCTTTCTGTTAATCCTGTAACAATATGCTTACCTCTGATACCATTCGTTGTCCAAGGCTGACCGTTGTATTCTCTACCTCTACTAGCTGACTTATTTACATCAGCTAATATTGCTGGAACTAGATCTTCAGCATCTACGACAGGTATACCTAGTTTCTCTAAATCATCTTCAGCTCTCACAATGTCACCTTGTAGTATTTCTTTGTTTCTAATCATAACATCTTTCATCTTAAATCCTCCTTAAAATTTTTCTATACTTGTTACTCTAGAATAACTTATTGTATTTACTTCATCATATTTATTAAAGAATCCTTTATTAAACTTAGCTAAACTATACAAACCTTTAAATTTTGAAAACGGATGTTCATTATATCTTTTATTTTTGGACTTATACCTTGGTTTTATTATATTCTTTTTGCCTATACTATACTTTAAACCTTCTACAATGAAGTTATCCACACCTTCTATATAATACCTAGTTATCAACTTATCATACATCAAGGTAGTCGTTCTATCTTCTTCATGTATATTATGATGCATTAGACCGTACTTAGGAGTTCCTAATTTTATACGATTTGAAATCAGAGCATCATTCGGATTATCAAATGTATAATGTACGAACTCTTTGGTGAAATCTATATTAAGTAAGAATATATTACCTATTATTTTACGTGCAAAGATATTACTCAATGTGACAGAGTTATCTTTAGTAGAATAACTATCCACATCCACCATGGCAAATTGTTTAGAAACATCTGTTACATCTAATATAACAGCTGAAACATCTTTATGCTCTATTCCAGATTTCAACATGTTCAACCAATTTCCACTTTTGCTGGTTTCAAACTTAATAATTTTCATAATGATTCCTCCTCATAAATTCTCATCTTTTTTATTTACTCGTATTTACCTTTAACTTTTACAGGATATATCAGATACTCACCAAGCGTAACATCTTTCTCAAAAAGCATTGTTCCTTCTGGCGAAGACATGGATTTGAATATCTCTATGGTTGCTACATTATTATGAATGTGCATTCTAGGATGTAAAGATTGTATCTCGTGAATCGCACATAACTGATATATGATTTCATTAACTACTTGAATCATATTTTCTTCTGTAACTATAACAGCATCGAAACCTTCCTTCACCTCAGGTTTGTTGATCATGTTTTCGAACTGCATAAGTACTTTCATACTTTCCGCTGAACTATCATCTTTTTCTAAAATAACTTTAAGCTCATCTACAAGAGCTAACAACCTTGCTTTACTTGAACTAGCAATACTCATATCTTTAAATCCTCCTATATAAATTTATTTGTCTATCTTCTTTATTGTAATATATAATAAGAATGGAGATAGTTCCCGAAGGAACTACTCTTTATTCTCCTTCACTTATCTCTTCACATGCATGTCCATTACCTATTATATTTGATGCAAATAAAGGTTCTATCGATGCATTAGATCTCAGTTGAACATATCTTTCGAATTGACATAACTCATCATATGCTTTCTTTTTAGCTAACACTTTACCTAAGTCGTAGTTAAAATCTTGTATATTTATAGGTGCTGAATACGTAGTTATCTCGTATCCATTATGAAGTCTCATATTACAAACTATCGTCTTTCTTCCCATCTGATGAAACTCCATAACTGCAACTAACTCAGTTATTCTCGGTGGTAAGTTGTCTATAGCTTTTACAGCGTCATTGAATATTGGTACTTGATGTGCTAATAATCCTTCCATTTCTTTTAGTCCTCCTAGTTTTCTTTTTAGTTGTTTTTCTATTACTTACTCTATTGTTAAGCATTCTCTTACTTTTTTCAACTCTAGCTACTGTCTTCTTAATCACATTCGTAGCGTAGTATTCTACAGCTATGGCATGTATCTTCTGTTTGAATTCTTTACCTTTTAAAGATGATATAACAACATGTACATCTTTATGACAATAAGGACATAAGGCTGCAAGATCATCTAAAGACTCATGCCCTAAAGTCTCATAGTTCTTATGATGAATGTCTAAACGAACTTCATCTTCACCACATACTTCACAAGCATCATTACATTGTGCTAACTTGAGTTTACGAATGCTTCGCCAGTGATCACTCTTAAGATAATCAGTGTATGATATCTTTCCAGAATAATAATCTAAAGCTAAAGGAGAGGGTTCTTTTCTAGAAAGTTCCCTCTGTAGCTGTGTTCTTAAAAAGTCTGTTTTCCATTTCGCTTCGTAGAATTTCTTAGCCATCTACTCACCTGTCTGTTCTTCATTCTGATTACCAGTTAAAAGTTCCTTTGCGTATTCTTTTTCGAATTCATCTTTATCGCTCTTGAATTCTTCTATACCATGAAGGTACTTAGATGCATAGAAAGATATGAATGCTTTAGCTTTAGGTGAAGCAGCATCGCCGTAATGTATAGTAGCTATTTTCTCTGCTCTAGCAGTTATATTATCTATCAATGAAGAATTATTTTGATCAGCTAAGAAACGAGGTGCTGGTAAAGCAACTATCATCTCTATACTCTTAGCTAACTCAGGATCATCTATAAGATCTCTAACCATATTCGTACATATTCTAGATATCTGATATGCTTTATGTTTTTGGAGTTCAACACCTATTCTCTGAGATAAGTTAGTTCTATTGATTTCACTGGTAGCAAAGTTATAGTTTTCTTCGAATGACGAAACGGTTATATTCATTGTTACAGTTATGATTCTTTCATACATTTTCAAGATCTCAATATTATCATCTGATTTTTGACCTTCTTTTATGTCGATATCTATAAGAGGTGTTCCGTCTGGACCTTTAGGTATTATGGTTCTACCTATGTTACCCATCTGAGTATACATCTTATCTACATCATAAATGTTTTGAAGATTCGCACCAGAATACATCTTCTCTATGGATTCTACAGCTTTCATAACATATTCTTCTACATCATCTGTCATTCCACCTAGATTAAGTGATACTATCATCTTAGGTCTCTTATGAAATAACTCTGTTAATTGAATATTTTTGTGTTCCATGATCCATGCATAGATTCCAGCTTTAGCATCTTGAAGTATTGAACTACCTAGAGGATACGTGGTTGTAGCTGGTCTATCCGTATATAGTTCTAGATACTTCGCTGGTATCCATCTAAGTTTATACGTATCATTCCCGGAGATCGATGAATTAAGAATATTTCTAAGTTCACTTAAGATATGTTTATTGTTCTTAAGGAAGTTAACATCTATATTTCTTTCAACTATCTTACGAAGCATATGTACTATATTGTTCCCGCCTTCAAGATTACTTGAATACGAATTCACTATGCTATTAGCATTCTCTTTTAATTTTTGGAATCCAATAACATCTGTATCTTCTAAGTAGTATAATCCTAGAACATGGGTTCCTATCATAATAGGGATAACTCTTTCGGAATCTAGTAATTCTGTATGCATCCCAGTTATGTTTAGACGAGTCTGCTTAGTATCACTCTCTTGAGTACCAGTGAAACCCGAACCAAACATATCTGTATAAAATGAACGCATGGTATCATTTTTCTTTGCTTCCATTATACTTGCTTGCTTATTCAAAAGCATATCTTTATTCTTCTCTAACATTTTAAGTTTGAAAGTTTGCTTCATAGTATCTGTGAACGGATTATCTGGAAACATTGATTCGTAATATTTCTTTTTAGGATCACTCCCGTAGTGTTCATTTATATCGAATACATCTAATAAAGAAGCTACATCATTCGGATCGAATCCTTCTAAAATATCCATAGTCTCAGCAGACTCTGCGATATCAAAAAAAGAATCTTCTACTTCTCCTAAAGGTTTCTGATAAACAGCCTCTGATATCAGATTAGCTTGTTTATATATGTTTTTATCTTTAGCAAATCTGGCTAGTTGTTTTGCAAGTTCAGAATTCTTAACTTTATAGATGAACATGAATCCATCTTCTTGAGCTTTATCATCTGCATCATTTATAAGCTTTTCAAAGTTAACTTCATCTTTAAGCATCTTAACTATTTTATCTATAGTATATGCTGCTACAGGTGTATCAGTTCCGTTTGTAATAGGGTTCTTTATTTGTGGTGAAGAATACATGAATGATGACTTTGTAACATCATCTGGTGTAAAGATAGAAGTTTTTCTACCTGCTAAACCATGTTTTAAATGTGGCATTTCTTCCATCATCCATCTATTCTCTAGAACCTGATTCCTTATGAATCTTCTATGATTCATTGAATTTATTTTAGCTGTGGATTCCTTGAAGATGGACATTATTCCATCCTCAAGCGATACTCCAGTGGTTTTATCTTTTCCTACTATTCTAGATATATCTCCTTTATAGTAAGAGTTATCATTTATACTCATTTTAGATATCAAGCTATACGTTTGTGATGTATCGACATCTATCATATTTCTAGCATTTCTTTGTATTAAAGAAAGCTCATCATTCGCATTCATTATATTCTGTATTTCATCTGGGATTAATACGTCTTTTTTACCATTCTTAGTCATTCCTGCTCCTCCTTAAAGTTCTTATACCAAGACCGCAAACACTTGATTTATATTAAGTGTTACTGACCTTTCTTTATTTATTTTAATGTTAGTCTTGGATTCGAATTCAAAGAATGCATCACCGTGTATATCTTCCCACACACTGCACTTAACTGTAGTAGTCTTTGTATTAGGTATAGCGAAAAGTCTATTAGTCAGTAAAACATGTTTACCTCCTAATTCAAATCTAAATGTCTCATCTTTAGAGTTAGCTATCTTTCCTAGTACTTCTTCTGAAATATAATCATCTGTAAGAAGATTCATATTATCTGTTTTAAACATGTTTCTAGGAGAAACATACTTCAAGAAATCAGGCCGTCTATTGACTAAAGCCATAGGAACATCGTCAACCTTCACAAATGACACTATAGCTCTAGAAGCTAGATGATCGTAATCTTGAAGTACGAAGTCAGCTAAGTTCATCATATCTCCGTTTTCCTCTAGAGATGTACTCACTAAAGTACCATAATATCTAACGAATGCGTCAGTTACCCCTAAAAGTCCCATGAACGATAATGATTCCTTTTCTGCTAACTTATCTATCTTATTTAGTTTATCAGAAAACATTTTCTTCAGAACAGAAACCACAGGAGCACCTTCTGGTTTAAGTGAGCAATACACTGAAGGATCATCCTTCTCCGTAGCCCAATCACAAGAAATACCATAATGTAACTCTACTAGTTTTTCTAAAGAAGGTAGATTAAACAGTTCACCTATACCAACCAAATCCCTATTTATAAGCTTCATAGCTATACGAGTTGAATCTTGTATAAGCATCTTATATGCATCAGGTAAGTTTTCTGTATCTTTGTAAGATACTATCTGTACTATTTGACCTATGAGTGATTCTAATCCTATATTATTTGCGGCAACTGCAGAAGGGTAGTGAGCTTCAGCATCCAGATCTATTGTAAAAGTATGACTTTTGAAGTTCGGTATATCCCTGAAGTAACGCTTACCTTCTTTTCTAACTTTATTCGGAGATGCTACGTATCCTCCAGTTATTCCTCCTGGAGCAGTCAAAGCATCATAAAGATTCAGAAGAAGAGGATCTTTAAGAGTCTCGTAGAAAGATCTAGGCATTCTGAGTAAGTATTGATTTATATTATTCCTTTGAACTTCTCCTTCTCTACGCATTCTAGCATCGAAAGTATTTGTACAATAGTCCATCGAAGTATTCAGTCTATCGAACTCTGTGTTCATAATATTTCTTTTAACCAGCGTTGCAGTCATATTATTTGTTATCATCTCATTCGATTTCAAAACATATGTATCACGCATACAGTACTCAGAAGCTAATGCTATATCGATATAAGGTAAAGAGAATATATCTGCTCCAGCTATAGAGTAATCTAACTTACCGAAACCAGAAGTACGTTGAGATGTAGCTTCCAGCGAATATGAGTCTTCTTTCTTAACTCTAAGAGAATAATGTATTACAGCTGTATCTTGAAGATTTGTACATGTACTTGTCTCGTAATACTGTGGTTCATTACAAGGATGCATTTCTTTCTCTTTAGGTGGTCTGTATGTACCTTCTATTTCTCTAACTGTTTTGCAGTAAAGTTTATAATACTCACCTATTCTAGGATCTGTAAATAAGTCTTTAGGATCTCCACCAAGATACTTATATCTTCTATAACAATGAGAAGTATCGAAATCAGCATTGAAGATCTGATTGTAATTTGGTCTCTTCTCACGCATAAGTCTCTGCCAAGTAACTCTTATGAGTTCAAGTTCGCTTGTATACATTGTTATTATTATTTTAGAAGTCTGTATGATATCTCTAAATGCATCTGCTACAGCTTTACTCTTATTAAACTTTTTATTATCTCTTAATTCTTTATCGAAGTTTATTCTAGTTTGAGCTACCCATTTCTTTGTTACTTCGTCATCTTCCATATCTATGATTAGGCCTTCTCCATCCTTTAAAGACATACCTCTCTCTAGAGTTGAAGTCGACATCATATTCAAGTAACCATCATAACGATCATCCATAAGAAGATCTAGAAACATCTCATTTGATTTCTCGTAGTATGTAGTTATCATATAGATCTGTTGACGATCTCTATCTGAAGGTGCCATCGGAACATCCGTTTCTATATCTAGGTATGATTGCCAGATATTATCATAACGTGTGTCTGGTTCTCCGTCCTTTATCTTTTGTTCTTCCTTTAAAATGAAATCCTTTAAGTATGTATCTGTTATATTGAAATCTGCTCCATATAGCCTGGGGTCGAGATAAACCATCTCTTTAACATACTTTTTAGCTCTTACATCTTCTTTAAAATTAACTAGACCAAGATGATCAGCTAAAGCATATTCTCTCCACTTGTATGAAACATTAACTTTCTTACAATCCTTCTCTAAAACATACTCACGTATGTATTCTGGATTATAAGCGGTAAGTATATAAGCTGGTACTTGCGGATTCGTTACTTTATCTAGAATCCATTTTTCATTTGTATTATCATACACAATACCATAGTAGGTATCATTTTGTTCATCATAAAACGATTGGTTCAAGTGCAAAACATATCGCCTCCTTCTTATTACTATTCGAATGTTCCTGATTATGATATTAACATTTATATAGACGATTACAAATTAAAGGAGGATTTAAGATGATCACATTCAACATGATGCGTGGGTGGTCAGCAGTCAAAGAACAAGTAGAAAATGAACATGTTTTTAACTACTTTAAGAATTCTATGGGCATGCATGACTTAGCGCAACTCTACGGAGTAAAGACTGGAAATAATAATACGCCGAATATTCAAGGAAAGAGTAAAGAATACAACCTTATAAATAGAGAGTATTCACAATGTATAGCTGAAGTAGAATTGTATAAACAATCTCTAGATCTACCTTTGGCAGATATGCAAAGAAAGATTCGTGAGATTGATAGAGTTAACCCTAATAATTACGAGGATTATTATCAAGCTATGTCTTCTTTTACGACATTAAAGAAAGAAGTGCTGAATGCTATAAAAGAGAAAGCATCTATGATAAAATCTAAACACGAGCTACTTCTTAAAACAGTTAAACAAGAGAGCGATCTCAGCAATGGCGGTGGCGTTGGAGGAAGTAATCCAGCAACGAACATGGCATCCTTATTCAAACACTTACCTACAAACAATAACTATACGGATGCAGTATTCAAAGGCGAGATGGATGTAGAGACAGCTAATGCTAAATCCAAAGAAGCAGAAAGAATAAACATGCTTACTGGTGGAGCAGGTCAAGATTTAGGTAGAAATGATAGACCTTCGTCAGTTAATATAGACGATTATACATTAGCTAAGACTAAGTATGGAGATGCAGTTAAAGAAGTATATTGTGCTGATAAACGTGGATTCGGTTACATCGAGTTCAGTGATCCTGATGGTCATACAGGAGTTAAACATGTTCCTTTAGGTTTATTCAAAACACAATATGTAGATCATAACTCTAAAACAATAATAGATACAGCTAAGATGATGTATCCTGTTAAGTATGTTGACGAGATACCTAGTGACATAGAACAAGAATGGTTAGAAATATATCCAGATGGTATAAATAGACTTGGAGCAAGAGACTAAAAAGAAAAGAGCCCCTAGGGGCTCCGATTCTTTATTTTATTTTTCTTAATTCAATACCTAAAGTATTGTTTTTAATATTTGTACCTACAACGTTGTCGATAATTTTTATATCATCCATACTTATAGATAAGTCATGAGTCTTCATTAATTCTAGAATCATTCTAACGAATAATTCATTAGGGTTATCTGAATATTGTCTGAATGCGGTATCATCTATTTCTAAATCTGAGAAAGCTGGAGCATTCTCGTGTAAGAATTCGAATACTGCTACAGGTATAGATGCCGGTGTATATCCATCTTTACCTATTATAAGCTTATTACCACTAACTTTACATCTGTAGTCACTTACATTGAAGATGAATCCATTTTCAGCATCAGAATCTTTAAGAGCTTTTATCATCAGAATAACCAATCCAGCATTGATGCTTATTTGATTATCCAGGTTTAAGATAAGTGCATTATTTGAGAATGACGCCCCGATATCGTCAACTGTTGTAAATTCTAAACAAGCTTTAACGAAGTTAGCTAAAGCCATGAATGCTGATGCTATTCTTCCAGCATTAGTCTTCTTGATACTTATAGATGGTGCATCTACGTTAACATGTAGCACTATATCTCCGTGTCTGTTTTCTATGATGTATAAATTAGGAGCTATAACAAACGTCGCACTACTCTCATCAACTGTTTTAACCCCATATGTTATAGGTGCATCAACTTCAGAAGATACAAACTCTATAACATCTGCAAGATTCGATATATCATCTAAATTTAAGAAACTTTTAGATTTGCCGAACTCTGATTTTGTTTTAGCAAACACATCATCAAAGAATGAATCTGTTTTTTGTTTTGTGAATCCAGAAGTTGTTGCAGAAGAGAAACCTTTTAAATTTTTATTTAAAGGTCTTCCAAATGGTTTATCTTCTTTATCTCTTTGTTTTGCTCCGAATGCATCTGTCATCTCTATAACTGAACTCAAAACTATCTTAGCGTTATCTACGATTCCTTCTGCTGCTTCAATGATAGTTTTCATCTTGTTTATAGGTGCATCCTCATCTACACTATTAAACATGTTTCTAAATAATCCTCTACTCATCTTTTAAATCCTCCTGTTTATTTTATATTTTTATGTACTGCTTTAGCTACCCGTCTTGCTTCTTCTAAATTATCTTCAAAGTTACCATCGATACCAGATTTCATCATGATATCTTCAGTGATAGCTATCGATTTATCTAACCTCTCGACAATACTATCGATTTTACTCACTTCTACCTTCACTACATCACACACACGTATCACTCCTTTAATAATACTTTTTAAGTATGTCTTCTATATCTGAGTCTTCTTCATATATAACTTCTGTGATTGCTTCCAGGAATAAAGTATCATCGACATTCGATTCAATAACGTTCTTTACGTTATCTAGAACTTTTAAACCGTATACAGAGAATCTTTTTATGTATACCAGGTATGTTCTTATGATATCTTTATTATCATTGGTCGCATTAAAAGTCATAGTTAATAGGAACTTAACTAAGCTAGATG
>JACCEA010463873.1_pt1 | contig 16825 bp, 15 predicted proteins | sample 7449851 | NCBI WGS metagenome assembly JACCEA01 (sample SAMN15323453, study PRJNA562643) | freshwater metagenome | isolation source: river surface water | place: USA:Blue River Watershed | collected 2017-08-18 | reverse complement strand
TTTTTCATCAAAGTGACTCGGATCGTGGGATAATAAAATTTTAAAATCGTTTTCTGGAACTCCGAATAGCGCTTTGTTTACATCTCCACTCTGTCGGAAAGGTGGTTTCCCCCAATTCTCTACCCCCAGTAACCATGTATTTTCACCGAGTATAATGGATTCATTTCTTAATAAAACAAAACCAATTTTCTCATGGACACGAATTAATTTCTCGAAATTATTTCTTTTTTCCTCCTCATTATTCCATGCTACATAATCACCATAATCGTGATTTCCAAGAATAGAATACTTACCACATAAGGCGTTTATCTCACTGAAAACATCCACCCACTCCTCCATTTCGTCAGCAGTATTGTTAACTAAATCGCCGGTAAAAAAAACATAATCCGGATTTTGATTATTAATCATTTGAATAGCTTTTCGAACACGTTTCTTATTTCCAAAAAAGCTACCCACATGAATATCGCTAATCTGAACTATTCTCTTCCCTTTAAGAAATTCCGGTAAATTATTAAATTTCGGAGAAATGGTATGAACTTTCCAATTCCAACGTCCTACAATTATTCCCAAGAAAATGCCAAGCGCAATAAGCGCCGCGAAGGCCCATCCTATATAAGCAAAAACAGAATTATCAAAAACCAAGTAAAGTAATCCCGGAATCAAATAAAATAAAGCCGGAACAGAAGAGAAAATCATCAAACCAAAAGCATAAAAAGCAATACGATAATCTTTTGATTTTCGTCTAAAAAATGTCATCATCACAATAAACGACAAAATGAACATTATTGAAACTAACCAACCAATACTTGAAATGATGCCTCCAATTCGAAAAAAACTTTCAATAAAAATATACTCAGCAATCAAACAAAAAGCAAAAAGAAGAAGAAACCTCATACCCAAAAGTAAGGTTAAATGAACAACCAAATCCTTGGGAAATGTTAATTGTAGTCAAAAATGGCTAATTTTAAAATCAAATGATAGTCAAACACTTCTTGAGTTCTAAACTTTATTGGTGCATGTTTTTACTCTTTTTCGGGAGTCTTTGTCATGCACAACAAAAAGCCGACACAACACAAATTAACGCACATTTGATAAAACTTACTAAAACTGCTGAATACAGGCATTTTATGAATGTGAACCAATTAAATGAAACGGCAGCATACATTTTTAATGAATTTTCAAAATATTCGGATAGTGTAGATTATCAATTATTTAACGTTAATAAAAACGTATACAAAAATGTCATTTGTTCGTTCGGAACTGAACACTCCCAACGAGTCATTATTGGCGCTCATTACGATGTTTGTGGTAATCAAGAAGGTGCAGACGACAATGCCAGTGGAGTTGTTGGATTACTTGAACTTGCTCGCTTACTGAAAAATTTAAAATTGCCTTTTCGAGTAGATTTGGTTGCCTACAGTTTGGAAGAACCTCCGTTTTTCAGAACTAAATCTATGGGAAGCTATATCCATGCACAATACTTAAGAAACTCTAATATTCCAGTAATTGGGATGATTTCCGTTGAAATGATTGGGTATTTCTCCAAAGAAAAAAATTCGCAAGATTATCCAATTTCACTACTCAAATTAAAATACGGAAGTCGAGGAGATTTTATTACGTTGGTTAGAAAATCATCGTATGGAAGTTTCGTTAAACAATTTTGTAAAGCTTACAAGAAAACGAATCAGATTTCGACAAAAAAATTTACAGCCCCTCGATCTCTTACTGGAGTTGATTTTTCAGATCATTTGAATTATTGGAATTTTGGCTTCGACGCACTCATGATTACGGACACTTCATTTTACAGAAACAAACATTATCATCAAGAAAGCGACACCATGGAAACATTAAATATTCCTATGATGGCGAAGGTTATAGACGGCATATTTTTAAGTATAATTGGTATGTAAGCTAAAGTGCTACGCCATGAAACTCCTTGGTTAACACTATATATTCGTCCGAATAAGTTCCATCAATATTTCGTATCGTTATTTCTGAAACCATACATTCGTTTACAATTTCGCGTTTAAAATTAATCAAGACGCGAGAATTTTGCTTCTCAATACTGCTATGGATTATAATTTTCTGATGAGCTTGCCATCCAAACGAAGTTGCCAATGTCAAATGTTCAACGTGCCATAAATAAGGAACGATTAGAAAAAGATCTGTTCCAAGATGTGATAACTCGGCACACTTTGCATAAAATTGTTGGAATTCTGATTTAGTCCATCTTTTTGCCTTGTTCTTACGTGAATTTTCGCTCTTTACCACTTCGAAATGAAAAGGCGGATTACTGATGATTAAATCAAATTTTATTGAGCTGCTGAATTCGAAAAAATCTTTACGTATAAGTTCTAGACGGTCTAACCAGGTTGATTCTGTAAAATTTAATTGCGCATCTATGCATGAATCGTTATCTATTTCCAACGCAGAAATGAAAGCATTTGGAAAATGCTGTGCCATCATGAGTGATAGGACTCCACACCCGGTTCCAACGTCGAGGATATAGCCAGGTGAATCAGCGTTAACGAGACTGCCTAATAACATACTGTCGGTGCCGACCTTTAAGGCAGAATTTTCTTGACGAATCGAGAAATGCTTGAACCTAAAAACGGACAAATTAATATGCTTTAGCAAAGATCACGCGACCTGATGAAGGTTTCCCTGTTACCATACAGACTCCATTTTCGGCTTCTTGATCCAATGCAATACACCGAATTGTAGCTTGGGTTTCTTCTTTGATTTTAGCTTCTGTTTCTTTTGTTCCATCCCAATGACACAAGAAAAACCCTCCCTTTTCAATTTCCTTTTTGAATTGCTCGTAAGTGTCTACTTTTTTATAATTCAGTGCGCGAAAGGACTTGGCTCTTTCCAGGAGATTTAATTGAATTTCCGCAAGTAAATTCTCAATGTATTGGTCCAATCCTTCAAAATCTATAGAAAATTTTTCTTTGGTGTCACGGCGAGCAATTTCTGCTTTACCGTTTTCTAAATCACGAGGACCCATTGCGATTCTCACAGGAACACCTTTTGCTTCGTATTCGGCAAACTTCCATCCAGGACGTTTATTGTCATCGTAGTCATATTTAAAGGAAATGCCACGTGCTTTTAGCTTTTGTTCCAATCCTTTCATCTTATCCGTAATGGCACTCAATTCTTCTTCAGTACGATGAATTGGAACAGCCACCACTTGAATTGGTGCCAATGCTGGTGGTAAAACCAGGCCTTCATCATCGGAATGCGTCATGATCAATGCCCCCATCAAACGCGTAGAAACACCCCAAGAAGTAGCCCAAACATATTCCTGTTTTCCTTCTTTGTCAGTATATTTTACCTCAAAAGCTTTGGCAAAATTTTGCCCTAGAAAGTGTGAAGTTCCTGCTTGCAATGCTTTTCCATCTTGCATTAGCGCTTCTATGCACAACGTATCTTCTGCTCCGGCAAATCGTTCCGATTCTGATTTTCTTCCTTTAATGACCGGCATAGCCATGTAGTTTTCTGCGAATTCAGCATAAACATCCAACATGCGCTCTGCTTCTTCAATAGCTTCCTGCTTTGTAGCGTGAGCTGTGTGGCCTTCCTGCCATAAAAATTCAGCTGTTCTTAAGAAAAGTCGGGTACGCATCTCCCAACGAACCACATTCGCCCATTGATTAATCAATATTGGCAAATCGCGATAGGATTGAATCCAGTTTTTGTACGAGTTCCAAATGATGGTTTCAGAGGTAGGTCGAACAATCAATTCCTCTTCTAATTTTGCCGTAGGATCCACCACTACTCCACTCCCATCTTCGGCATTCTTTAATCGATAATGGGTCACTACCGCACACTCTTTTGCAAAACCATCGACATGACTGGCTTCTTTACTGAGGTAAGATTTAGGAATAAACAAAGGGAAGTATGCATTTGAATGACCAGTTTCCTTGAATTTTGCATCCAAAATATCTTTCATCTTTTCCCAGATAGCGTAACCATAAGGTTTTATTACCATACAGCCTCTGACGTCCGAATGTTCCGCCAAATCTGCTCTATAAACTAACTCATTGTACCATTTGGAATAATCCTCTTCTCTTGTTGCAAATTTTTGTTGTGCCATGTCTATTTTTCTAGTGCAAAGATAAGCAGAACTCAGGAAACTCAAGAAAATAAGATGAGACTATGGTTTAATGTCAATTAATTTCTTCCTCAGTATCCCAGCGCGATACACGCTGTACACCTTCAACCGCTTCAAACTTTCGGATTAATTGCTCCAAGTGCTCTGTATCGAAAACCATTACTTTTAGCTTCCCTTCAAAAACACCATCCTCTGTCTCAAATGAAATACTTTTCATATTGACATTTTCTTGTTTAGAAATGATGTCAGTCAGTTTATTAACCAAGCCCATTTGATCGATACCAACAATTTTTATAGCTGCCACACGCTCCACCATTTTGTCGGATTTCCATTTTGCTTTGATGCATCGGTATGCCATTTTCGACATAAGGTGCATAGCATTTGGGCAATTGAATCGGTGTATTTTTATTCCATCGCCAACTGTGATAAATCCAAATACTTTATCTCCTGGAATTGGATTACAACATTTAGCAAGTTGGTAATCAAAGCCTTTAAAATCATCGCCGATTAAGATTGTATCCGATTTTAAATCAAAAGATTCTGGCTTGGAGAATTCTTCCAGTATTTTCTTAACCGGTTCTTTTTTTGTGAATTGTAAAACCCCATTATTCACCTCAAATTCACGCAATTTTGCTAGGTCAATTTTTCCTTTAGCGATTCTAAAATAAAGCTCAGTAGCACTTCCTGTTGAAAAATGCTTCTCTAGAAAGCTTATATTGTCGGAGTTCATTCGAATATTGAACTGTTTGAACTTTCGCTCCAGAATTTCTTTGCCGTCTTGGGCAATTACTTTTCGCTCTTCGTTGAGAGATGCCTTAATTTTCTGCTTTGCGCGCGCAGAAACCACAAATCTCAGCCATTCTTCGTTAGGTTTTTGCTTTGAAGAGGTGATAATTTCCAATTGATCTCCATTTTGCAATTGATAACTCAGCGGCATTAAACGGTTATTTACTTTCGCACCAATACATTTGTTTCCAATTTCTGTATGAATATCATATGCAAAATCTAAAATGGTAGAGCCCGATGGCAAGACTCTTAACTCACCCTTTGGCGTAAAAACGTAAATTTCATCGTTGAATAAATTCAATTTGAAATCATTTACAAATTCCATTGCCGTAGTTTCGGGATTGTCTAACAATTCCCTGATTTCCGCTATCCACCTGTCAAACTTACTTTCTTCAGACGAAGATTCTTTGTATTTGTAATGAGCAGCTAGCCCTTTTTCCGCGATTTCGTCCATTCTTTTGGATCGAATCTGAACTTCCACCCATTTTCCAGTTGGCGACATGACAGTAGTATGCAACGATTCGTAACCATTTGCACGAGGAGTTGACACCCAATCTCTTAATCTTTCTGGACTTGGTTGATAAAAATCGGTGACTATTGAATAAATTCGCCAACAATCGGGTTTCTCTAATTCAATGGGGGTTTCCACAATGATTCGAAGTGCGAAAACATCAAAAACTTCCTCAAAAGGAATATCTTTGGATTGCATTTTTTTCCAAATTGAGGAAATTGATTTAGTCCTTGCTTTTATTTCAAAAATATAACCTTCGTGAAGAAGGGTTTCTTTAATCGGCGCAATAAACCTTCGAATAAATCGATTTCGAACATCTGAGGTGCTTTTTAATTTACTTTCGATTTCTCTATAAGCCTCTGCCTCACAATATTTCATAGACAAATCCTCAAGTTCCATTTTTACCGAGTACAAACCAAGTCGATGGGCAAGCGGGGCGTACAAAAATTTCGTTTCAGATGCAATCTTTAATTGCTTGTCTGCACGCATGGAATCGAGTGTTCGCATATTGTGTAAGCGATCCGCCAATTTGATAAGAACGACTCTCAGATCATCGGAAATCGTTAATAGCATTTTACGAAAATTCTCCGCTTGAATGCTCGCATTTTCATCAAAAACTTCTGGGATTTTCGTAAGTCCATCGATAATCAAACGCACTTTTGGTCCGAATAGATCTTCGACATCTTGCAAGGTAATATGCGTATCTTCTACTGTGTCGTGTAACAAAGCACACACCACCGCAGTGGCCCCAAGTCCCATTTCTTCTGCGCAAATTCTAGCAACTGCAATCGGATGATAAATGTATGGCTCACCGGATTTCCTTCGCATGTCTTTGTGCGCTTCCAGCGCTACGTCAAAAGCTTTGCGAATTAATCTAGTATCGTCTTTGGACCGATCGTTAATTGCTTTTAAAAGAGACTTAAACGCATTTAGAATTTCCTTGCGTTCTAATTCAAAATCAATTTTTGTATGTGAATCGTAGTGTTGCACTACTTCGAAGGTAGCAATTTTGCCTTTACTTCTCCAAATCCTATTCTCACGTTATTATTTTCACAATATCCTCTCATGATCACCGTGTCATTATCTTGAATAAACTTACGCTCTTCACCGTTAACTAATTTCAAGGGTTTTGTTCCTTTCCATGCTAATTCCAACATAGAACCGTAAGAATCTTCAGTAGGTCCAGAAATTGTACCCGATCCCATAAGGTCACCGCATCTTACATTGCACCCATTCACCGTATGGTGCGCGAGTTGTTGCGCCATATTCCAATACATGTATTTGAAATTCGAACGACAAATGGTGGTTTCTTCTGAATTTTCCGGTTGAATGGCAACTTCAAGTTTGACATCGTATGATTTCTTCCCTTCAAATTCAAGATAAGATAATACAGCTGGCTCTTGTTTAGGAGTCTCAACAGCAAAAGGTTGTAAGGCATCCAAGGTAACAATCCATGCCGAAATTGAAGAAGCAAAATTCTTTGCTAGAAAGGGCCCCAATGGCACATATTCCCAGGATTGAATGTCGCGTGCTGACCAATCGTTAAATAGACAAAGTCCAAATATAAAATCTTCTGATTCATATGTTTGAATGCTATCACCTAAAGCTTTTCCTTCAAATGTAATAAAGGCCATTTCTAATTCAAAATCAACTTGACGCGAGGGAGCAAAAATTGGATTTGCAGATGGATCCGGTTTAATTTGACCTTTTGGTCTGTGAATATCTTGACCTGATAAAATGACTGAAGACGCCCTTCCATGGTAGCCTACAGGAATCCAAAGCCAATTGGGTAAAAGCGCATTTGCCGGATCACGGAACATCATACCCACGTTGGTGGCGTGTTCTTTACTTGAATAGAAATCAGTATAATCTCCAATTTCAACTGGCATACACATGGAAACAGCGGATAATTCGTAACAAATCTCCTCGACATGCACAGTATTTTGCTGTAATTCCAGATTCTGAGCATCAAAAAGGTTTGACAGACGGTCGCGCAAAGCTCGAATAGCCATCTTACCGTTTTTCATCAAAGCATTTAAACTGATGGCCTCAAATTGGGCTAACGTGAATCCCAATCCATTCAAATAGCCGAATTGATAAAGCACTGCCAAATTAATTACAGTATCTCCAACTCGTGTTGCAGCAAAAGTATGTCCCTTATCATTTGAGGCAATTCCAAATGGAATATTTTGAATCGGAAAATCAGATCCTTTCGGAACGGAAATCCAAGAGGATAATGCTGGATTATTTGCTTTTATCATGTTATAAAATTAAACGTTAAATCTAAAATGCATGATGTCACCATCAGAAACTACATATTCCTTGCCTTCAACTTTAAACTTTCCGGCTTCTTTTACCGCCTGCTCAGACCCCAAGGAGGTATAATCTTGATACTTCATGACCTCGGCTCGAATAAATCCTTTTTCAAAATCCGAGTGAATAACTCCAGCGGCTTGCGGGGCGGTCATTCCTTTTCGGATTGTCCAAGCGCGAACCTCTTTAACACCTGCAGTGAAATATGTTTGTAAATCCAACAGTGAATAGGCTGAACGAATTAAACGATTAACGCCTGGTTCGTCAAGCCCCAATTCATCCAAGAATAATTGTCTTTCTTCGTAAGTTTCTAACTCTGTGATATCTGCTTCAATTTTTGCTCCTAAAACTAACACTTCTGCTTGTTCATTTGCAACAGCAGCTTTAACTTTTTCGACATAGGCATTTCCATTTTTAACGGAGGCTTCGTCAACATTACAGACATACATTACCGGTTTGGACGTAATCAAATTAAATCGCTTGATTATCTCCATATCTTCTTTTGAAAAACCGATGCCTCTAACTGAAATACCTTTTTCGAGCCCGTCTTTTATTTGAAGTGCTAAATCGTTTTCCTTTACAGCCTCCTTATCTCCCGATTTGATTACTCTTGCTAAACTTTGAATCTTTTTTTCAATGGTTTCTAAATCCTTCAATTGCAATTCGATGTCGATTATTTCCTTGTCTCTAATCGGATCAACACTTCCGTCGACATGCACAATATTGCCATCATCGAAGCATCTAAGTACATGAAGAATAGCATCCGTTTCGCGTATATTGGCTAAAAACTGATTACCCAAGCCCTCACCTTTCGAAGCTCCTTTTACTAATCCTGCAATGTCTACAATTTCCATTGTTGTGGGCACCACTCGCTCAGGTTTCACCAAAGATTCTAGTGTTTCTAAACGTGTATCAGGAACGGAAATCGTTCCGATATTTGGTTCAATAGTACAAAAAGGAAAATTTGCTGATTGTGCTTTCGCGTTGGACAAACAATTAAATAAGGTTGACTTACCCACATTAGGCAGTCCAACAATTCCACATTTTAACGACATTTCATGATTTTTTTGCAAAGATAATAAAAGACGTGAAGTGACAGATTTTCGAATGATGCCATCTGTTAATTTCCTTATTTTTACACCATGAAAACTTTCGTTATTTTGTTTGGGCTCCTTATACCTTTACATGCCCAATGTCAAGACAGTACTTTTATTCGCGCAATTTATACTGAAGCTTTAGAAAATGGTCGTGCTTATTCAGATTTAAGAGAACTCTGCAAAAATATCGGTCCACGACTTTCTGGATCTGCAAAAGCTGCCATGTCAATTGACTGGAGTGAAGCAAAATTCACTTCTTACGGATTGGACAATGTATACCGACAACCCATTACGGTTCCCCATTGGGAACGAGGAACTACGGAAAGTGGATGGATTACCTCAAAAAAAGGAAGATTGCACAAATTGCATTTATTGGCACTTGGGGGTTCTATTGGAACGAATGGATTAATGAAAGGTGACCTCATCGAATTTTCGTCGTTGGAGGAATTAAAAAAAGCTTCCAAATCCAAAGTAGCTGGGAAAATTGTCTTTATAAATCAGAAGATGGATGCTGCTCAAATTCAAACTTTTAAAGCTTACGGAGGTTGTTATGCCATTCGGGGCGAAGGAGCAGTTGAAGCAGCAAAAAAAGGCGCCATTGCCGTAATTATACGTTCGCTTGGATTACCGATAGACGAACATCCGCATACAGGTTCGATGCATTACGAAAAAGAAGTTCCCAAAATTCCCGCTGCAGCAATTTCCACTCAAGACGCTGAAATGGTCTCCGAATGGTTGAAAACGGAAAATCTACAGGTAAACTTAGAATTGAATTGCATGGAATTTCCTGATGCCCCTTCTTTTAATGTGATGGGTGAATTAAAAGGAAAATCAAACAATGAAATAATCACCTTAGGTGGTCATTTGGATTCGTGGGATACAGGTGAAGGCGCACACGACGATGGTGCCGGCGTGGTTCATTGCATGGAAGCGTTGCGCATCTTAAAGAAATTGGGATACAAACCTAAACATACCTTGCGAGTCGTGTTTTTCATGAACGAGGAAAATGGAAACGCTGGTGGAAAAGCCTATGCAAAATGGACCAAAGAAAAAGGAGAAAAACAACTTGCCGCTCTGGAGAGCGACCGTGGAGGTTTCGCTCCTCGTGGTTTTTCGTGCGATGGATCTGAAGAGCAAGTTCGACTCTTAGCATCTTTGTCAGGCATCTTCAAACCATACGATTTACACCTTTTTGAAAAAGGTTATGGCGGTGTTGATATCGGACCTTTGAAAAATGAATTCCCAGGTATTCCTTTATTTGGTTTTGTTCCCGATTCACAGCGCTACTTTGATTTTCACCATGCGCCTAGCGATGTTTTTGAAAATGTAAACGAGCGAGAACTCGCCCTAGGAGCAGCAGGCATTGCCGCGTTTATTTACTTGCTTGACCAACAACTTCCTTGATGGACAAAAAAGAAGTTATTCATTACATCAAAGGTGAATTAAAAGCAAAACAACTTTTTCTTGAGCGTGAATTAAAGGCTCTTTCGGAATCTTTAGGAAATTCCGCTAAAAGTTCAGCAGGAGATAAACACGAGACCGATACCGCTATGAATCAGTTGGAGCAAGAACAACTTACGCGTCAGCTACTTGCTCTTCAATCGCAACAACAAATAGTTCATCAACTTAATCCAGAAACAAAACACGCAAGAATAACTACCGGAAGCATTGTAAAAACGTCAAAAGCCATATTTTTTATTAGCGTAGGTATTGGGAAAATACACTTTCAGGAACTTGACGTGTTCTGTATCAATTTACAATCTCCTGCAGGTCAGCAATTTCATTTAAAATCTATAGGTGACGTAGTGCGAATTGGAAATGAGGACCATGAAATTTTAGAGATATCTTAGTTGTAATTGACTAAATCGCCAGATTTGAGCGCTTCCGCAAATGCATCACGCATTTTCTCTAATTTTAATTTAGCTGAAGGATCTCCGGCTGTTGCTTGAACTTTAAGTTTGTAATAAACATCCATAGATTGACCAAAAAGATCTTGTTCGAGCTTTCCTTTTATTTCCATTATTTTGGAATTTACGCCGATAAGGTAGTGTTCGATTTCTCCAAGTTTCTTCAATTCGTCTTGGTCTAAGTTCTTTTTCTTGAGTAACGAATGGTATTGAGGTAACAATTGATTCAGGAGTGCAATAAATTGCTCCAATTCTTTGTCTAATTGCCTTTTATTTTCTTTAAAATCGCTCATTCTCTAGCTCAATTCTGCACTAAAAGTAATAGAAAATTTAAATCAAAGTTCTTTTTCGATTTATTTTAACATTTTTAAAATATTCAGGTTAAGTTTTACTTAATTTAGAGTATTAATAGAAAACAAAAATGACAACAGCTCAACACCTAAATTGTCCGAAATGCGGAACTGTAATCGACGTGAACGACGGAATTTCTCGACAAATTGAAAACGAACTCAAAGAGAAATACCAAAAAGAAATTCAAGCGGAAATGAATGGCGTTGCCCAAAGGGAGCAAAAGTTGAAAGACGATTTGGCTGCCTTTGAAGAGAAAAAACGAAAAGAAAATGAGTTGTTTCAGGAACGTTTAGAAATCGCCGTTAAAGAGAAAGAGAAAAATGCCGAAGAAAAATGGCGTAAAAAAGCAGCAGAGGAACAAGAAGAGCAATTTAAAACACTTCAAGAAGAATTGAACGAAAAGTCCAAGCAATTAGCTGAATATAACAAAGCAAAAGCAGAAATCGAACGCTTGAAACGCGAAAAAGAGGAAGCAAAAACTGCTGCGCTCGTTGAGGCTGAACGTAAGTTGAATGAGCAATTAGAAGCGGAGCGCATTAAAATCAAGAAGGCTGCTGATGACGAAAACGAATTAAAAATCAGGGAATTGCAGAAAAAACTGGAAGACCAGCGCAACCTCACCGAAGAAATGAAGCGCAAGCAAGAACAAGGTTCCATGCAGTTACAGGGAGAGGTGCAAGAATTGGCAATCGAAGAGTTTTTAGCCACACAATTTCCGCTAGATACCATCGAAGAAATAAAAAAAGGCGCCAGAGGTGGAGATTGCATCCAATTGGTGAACACACGTGAATTACAACAATGCGGAAAGATTTACTACGAAAGTAAGCGTACCAAAGATTTTCAAGCTTCGTGGATTGAGAAATTTAAGGCTGACATGAGAGAAAAAGGAGCCAATATTGGAGTTTTAGTGACAGAAGTAATGCCAAGCGGTATGGAACGAATGGGCATGAAAGACGGTGTTTATATCTGTACCTTCGAGGAATTCAAAGCACTTGCTGGAATATTAAGAGAATCTTTAATTCAAATCAGTCAGGCACTTGGTTCTCAGGTAAACAAAGGAGATAAAATGGTAATGCTCTATGATTTTCTTACCAGTACAAATTTCAGAATGCAAATTGAAGCAATTGTTGAGGGATTTTCGTCGATGAAATCGGCTTTAGAATCTGAAAAACGTTCCATGCATCGGATTTGGAAAGAGCGTGAAAAACAATTAGAAAAGGTCATTTACAACACGATTGACATGCATGCTTCTATTCGTGGAATTGCGGGGAATGCTGTACAGTCGGTCAAAGCATTGGAACTATCGGAAGATCAAGATTTACCTGCTTTAGATAACGAGCAAGATTAGGAATTATTTATCCATCCAAGAATTTGGATCCTCGTTGTCTTCAATGAGTTTTTTCCAATTGTAGAGGGGATCATCGGCATCAAAAATAATGTCTTGATATTCATCAGGATGAATGTCGTAACGCGTAATTTCTTCTCCGGTGTATTCTTCTATTTGAGCTAAAAGTGCCTCTTCGTCTTTGCTACAGAAGGAAAGTGCTTGTCCGCGTTTGTTCCCCCTACCCGTTCTGCCACATCGGTGAACATAGTTTTCGGGATTTTCGGGAAGATCGTAATTGATCACGTAATCCATATCGGGAATATCGATTCCTCGGCACGCCACATCCGTAGTAACCAACACTTGATTTTCACCATTTCGAAAACGATCTAAAATGGCAAAGCGGTCTTTTTGTTCCATGCCACCGTGGAGCGCTTCCGTTGAAACACCTACCCGTTGCATCGCTGCGACGACTCGTTCTACACGTACCTTCGTGCGTGCAAACACAATAAATTTCAGGTCGGCGTATTCCTTCAGCATGTTTTCTAGGAAAAAACGTTTGTCGTCCATTTCTACGAGTGCCACTGCATGTTCCACGTTTTTTGCCACTGGGTTTTTAGGTGAAATTTGAATACGGATGGCATCGCGCACTACGTCATAAGCCAAGGATTTTATTTTCTTTGAAATGGTAGCTGTAAAGAACAATGTTTGTCGGTTCTTTGGAATCTTTTTCAGAACGTCTTTTATGTCTTTATTGAAACCAAGATCTAACATTAGGTCGGCTTCGTCAAGAATAAGGCAGGCCAAGCGAGAAATATCGATATGTCCTTGCGCAATGAGGTCAAACATTCTTCCTGGCGTAGCTACGAGCACATCTACACGTTTTTGAAGTTTAGAAATTTGAGATTCTTGTTCAACACCACCATGAAGCCCAAGAATTTGTATGCCGCTGTCTTTTCCGATGTCTTGAAACACGCTGGCAATTTGTTTTGCTAGTTCGCGTGTCGGCACCATTACAAGTACTTGCACGCCGTCGTTTTTTGAGCGTTTTTTAGAAAGCAACATGTGCAAAACGGGAATCACGAATGCTGCTGTTTTTCCTGTGCCGGTTTGTGCCACTGCCATTACATCTTCACCGTTTAGAATATGCTTTATAGCTTTGAATTGAATATCTGTAGGACGTTTGAAGCCTAGTGCGGCCAATTGCTTTTTAAGGATATCTTGAATTGGAAAATCGCTAAACTTCATGTAGCAAAGGTACAGCTATTCTTGAATAAGGAATAACTACCAGATATTAATATTATTCATTCAAATGTGTCAAAAATAAACGAAACAATCGATTGAAATTTATACACATGTTTGCCCCAAAAATTTACAACAAATACGTTCGCCTTTCGATGATTTGTAAAGATTATTTGTATTTTAGCTAAGCGCAATAAAACTTCGCTTATACAACAATATTTGATGCTTTAAGGTAGGTTTATAGCGTGTATAAGTAAGTTATGGCTCATTTTAAGACGACAGTGAAAAATTGAAATTAATAGTAACCATATTGACTTTTTTGACACTTCAATCGTGTGTAGTTCATAATGCGACAAAGCAACAGGACAGTAACATTTGTGGACTACATAATGAAAAAATGAGAAAAACACTTGTTGGGACAACATACGGACGAGCTTGTGCCGGAAATAAAGCTTACTACCCGAATGCGAAAAGAAAAAAATGTATGGGTTGTATAAGACGAGCATGGTCAAACAGACGACTTGCAATTATTTACCATTGCAAAAGCTGCGATAAGGTAAAAAAAGCAAGTGGAGACAAGGACGAAAATCCATTTTGAAAATGAAAGCATTTATCACAATAGTTGGATTAACCTTAACTTTTACAAATTCTGTATTTGGTCAAACTGACACCGTTTTCATTCGTTACGACAAAAATCAATTTGGAGAAGAAAAAATTGAATACAAAACGGACACAATAATATTTGAGACACCGACTGCAAGAGCAATTTTACACGGGACAATGGTTTTGCCTTGGACAGGAAATCAACAATATGCAAAGGGCTACGGCCTATATTTAGACAAAGTTGAAATAGCCCCGTGTCAACAAGGCGAACGACCAAAAGAGCAAGAAGAAGTAATATCAGTTTCGCAATCGGACTCAACTATGACGATTCAGCTTAACATTCTTGGAAACTGTTGTCATTCTTTCCTCTGCGATATTCAAGTGATAAATGATAGCACTATTAACTTAATACAATATGGCTACGGTGCGACATACTGTGCGTGCATTTGTTGTTTCGGGCTGACTTACAATTTTTCGCTTATGAGAGAATATTCAGAATTTGACAAGTTAAAAAACGTGATGATTAACGGTGACAAAAGGACACTTAAACGACTGAAATGAAAAGAAAAACGAGCCATAACAGCACCTACCCAAAAGTGGCGGTTCAGTGGTTAAATCATCCCGATTGCTATCGGGATTGTGCTTATATCAAAGTTTCTGCTGGGTTGACAGAGAAATGCTTCGAAATCGCCACCTTCGGGTAGCTGCAACACGTTAGCGGTAACCTTAAAAACGACACAGCAAATAGAAAATGACTGAGATTGAAATAAAAAAAGTAACAATTAATGACATTGACCAATTACAGAAAATTGGCAGACAAACTTTCTATGAAACTTTTGCGACAGGGAACACCGAAGAAAATATGACCAAATACTTGGACGAAGGATTTTCTGCCGAGAAATTAACGACTGAACTAAATGACAACAACGCAGAGTTTTATTTTGCGACACTTGACGACAATGTAATTGGTTATCTCAAACTAAACTTTGGACAATCACAAACTGAACTTCAAGACGACAAAGGACTTGAAATTGAACGCATTTATGTTTTAAAGGACTTTCACGGAAAAAGTGTAGGACAATTACTTTACAACCAAGTCATAAAAATTGCACGACGGAAGAACACGGAATATGTTTGGTTGGGTGTTTGGGAAGAAAATCCGAGAGCAATAAATTTTTACAAGAAAAACGGTTTCGTTGAATTTGACAAACATATTTTTAAATTGGGCAATGACGAGCAGACCGACATTATGATGAAACTAAAACTGAACAATTAATGCGGACGATAAGAAAGGCAGCCACTAACACGGGTTTTGCGTCAGGCGGGGTGACGTGCAAACCCGAAAGCTTTCGGGTTGAAGCTTTGTGCTTCTATTCAAGTGTGTTGCTGTTGGACAGTTTTCTCTTCGTGGCTACTTTTCGGTGTTCTCCGATTCGCTTCGGCGAACGGCAACAGTACCAAGCACAAAACCGTTATCGGTCATTTTAATAGGATAACCATCAAGACAAAATGGAAACAAAAAAGAAATTAAAATCTTGCAACAATGGACATCAGTTTTTCAAAAGTTCTGACTGTCCGACTTGCCCAATTTGTGAAGAAGAACGTAAACCTAAATACAGTTTTCTAGCTTTATTAGCTGCGCCAGCCAGGAGAGCATTAGAAAGAGAAAAAATTAAGACTTTAGAAGACTTAGCAAAATGGAATGAGAAAGACATACTTAATCTTCACGGAATTGGACCGAGTTCAATCCCAAAACTTAAAAAGGCACTAAATGAAAACGGACTTTCTTTTAAATTATAAGTCCAAATATTTAAATGTATTATAAAAGATGGCTAAAACTAAAACAACGTACACCGGACAAAACGTTGCAGATTTTATAAATTCTTTTGTTGACAACGAACAAAAAAAGGCTGACAGTTTTCAACTTATTGAACTAATGAAAGAGTGGTCTGATTCTGAACCTAAAATGTGGGGACCAAGCATTATCGGTTTTGGTAATTATCATTATAAATATGCAAGCGGACACGAAGGAGATGCTCCAGTACTTGGCTTTTCACCAAGAAAACCCGCACTTACTCTTTATGTATATTCTGACACCGAGAAAAGTAAGATAGCAATAACTCAACTTGGTAAATTCAAAAAAACAAAAGGGTGTATCTATGTAAAGAAACTTTCAGATATCAACATATCTGCATTGAAAGAACTTTGTGTTGAATCAATCAAATATATTAGTGAGCACCACGAATGCTCCTGTAAGGTTGAGAAATAAACTTTAAAAATCCCGACCTTCGTTTGGCATAGATACGTTTAGTCATAAGGCTAAAAATATCAATCAACTTGTGAAAGCTTTGTCAAAAAAACAATTTTTACCTAGGGCCGCTGTTATATCAATAGATTTAGACAAACCAATGGATTCAGTTCCATCCGATATTATCCCAAAAAATTGGAATTCTAGCTATGAAAACAGGATTAGCCAAACAAGCGCCCTTGAATGTAAGTTGGACAACTCAACGAATCTTAACCTCTATGTTTCATTTGAAAGACTTGACAGCCATATCGTTTATGTATTTACTTCGA
>JACCEA011698156.1_pt1 | contig 16827 bp, 17 predicted proteins | sample 7449851 | NCBI WGS metagenome assembly JACCEA01 (sample SAMN15323453, study PRJNA562643) | freshwater metagenome | isolation source: river surface water | place: USA:Blue River Watershed | collected 2017-08-18 | reverse complement strand
TTTTTCCTGTGCAGTCATCTGTTGAGTCTCCTGTTTTGGTCATATCACCCGTCTTGGGGCGACAACCTCTACAGGCAAGCCTCATGCCAGCAGGTATGTGACAACTTCCACAGGAAAACTTGTCACTGTCGAGCCTAGTGATCTGAAAAAAGTCCGTCTAGGCGTTACAGGTGTCACACCTGCTGTGACAGACTATTCCTTTGATGAATCGCCGTCGCCCACAAGACCATCCTTCTTGTTGGGAGAGCTCAGACCAAGGCGTTCCATGCGCCTGTACAGCGTCATTCGTGAAACGCCAAGACGCCGAGCCGCAGCGCTCATGTTCCAGCCGCTCTGGCGTAGAGCATCACGTAAAAATTCAACCGGGTCAGCCTCCATCCGCTTTTCGGATTTGTATGCCTGCATGTCCGAAGAAGCAGTTTGGAAAGTCAGGACTTTTTTTGTCTCCTGAGCTCCAGGGTCTTGTGGGCTGACCACTTCATCCAGGCAGGCAATGGGGGGGGGTGTTGCATGAGGGGTCCATAAACCCGACAGGTGCCCCGGCGGACGCCGCACCAGATATTCAGGCAGGTCCTCCAATGTGACCACGCCATCGACGCAGAGTGCACGGGCGCAATCAAGAGCGTTGCACAACTCACGTACGTTTCCAGGCCAATCGTGCATCAACAGAAGTTCGAGCGCTGCATCGCTCAGCCGCACCGCCGCCCCTCCACGAGCGCACAGCTTTTGAATCAGTACTTCCAAATCTTTTCGTTCGCGCAACGCCGGCAGATGGAAATGCACGCCGTTCAAACGGTAATACAGATCGTCCCTGAATTGACCGGCTTTGACGGCAGCAACCAGGTTGCAGTGTGTAGCAGCCACCACCCGAAGGTTGACAGCAATGGGACGCATTGCACCAATGGGTAAAACCTCTCGTTCCGCCAAGACCCGCAGGAGTCGTCCTTGCAATGGCAAAGGCATATCGCCAATTTCGTCCAGGAACAGCGTGCCCCCGTCAGCCTCTTGGATGAGCCCGCGTTTGCCACGTGTACCAGCCCCTGAAAAACTGCCTGGGAGATGCCCAAACAGCTCGCTCTCGATCAGGGTTTCCGGAATGGCAGCGCAATTCACAGCCACAAAAGGTTGTCTGCGACGTTCGCTGCTTTCGTGAAGAGCACGTGCAAAACATTCCTTGCCGCTACCTGTCTCGCCAGTGAGCAAAATGTTGATGGGTGAATTGACCAGGCGTGCGGCGCGTTCGGTGATTCGCTCCAGCGTAGGGTCCCCACCTGACAATTCCGCCAACGGCGCGGGCACTGAAACGGATTGGACGGCGAACGAACGAGATGTGGTTGGCCGGGGCGGAGGCGATGCGAGCAAGAAAAGCATCTCTTTGGACCCCGGCAGCGTCACGGCACGCTGATCAACTGGTATGCCCGCCATGTATCGCCCCAGATCCGATGGATTCAGATTGATGACGGATGAAAGCGGGCGACCGATCAGACTGCCAGCCGTCAAAGTGCTGGTGACCAAACCAGTGGTCCGCTCAAGCAAGAGTTGCGCTTGTCGGTTGTGCCCCGCGACGCATCCGGACTGATCAAGCGCCAGCAGGTATTCCGGATTCACGTCCAGGAATTCAGGTGCGCTGCTGAGCCGCAATATCCAGTGAGAACGAAACCGCTGCAAAAAACTGGCGTTTTCCACATGGGCGGCATACATCTTCACCATCTGAAGTGCGAGGTGTTGACTTTCCTTGCCGGTGGGTGAGCTCAACGCCGATATGTCGAGAACCGCCTTCATGCGCCCTTGGTCGTCAAACACTGGCGCGGCTGTGCAGGTCAAAGGAATGTGGGTCGCGTCAAAGTGATCATCCAGGTGGACCGTCAATGCCTGCCCGGTAGCAATACAGGTACCCACGCCGCATGTGCCTGCATGGTGCTCACTCCAATCTGCACCAAGGTAGAGCCCGGCTTTTCGTAAGCTGGGCTCAAACACGAGATCGCCAAGAAAGTCGACGGTGACTCCGCGGGCATCCGTCAGCAGCACACAATAACCAAGGCCAGCAACCTGCCTGTACAACGCTTCCAGACCATGGCGAGCGATCTGAAGAAATATCTCCATTTGATCCTGGTGCTCGCGTAGCTGCGCATTGGGCAGTATGACCGCCTCCTGCATGCGCGTTGGGTCCAACCGATGTTCGCTGACACAACGGGTCCACGAGTCGCGAATGATGGTGTCTTTGGGTAACTGCCAGCCAAGATCCCCGGAGGCGCCACCAGACAACGGCCTGTGGTCTAAGCCCACAGCCTGCATGACTTGCGTGATGTGCGCTCTCTGAGAAGTGAGCATGTTTTACCCCTGCGTTAGGTATCTAAAAATCTTAGATGAAACTTACGTATTCGAACAAGGGAGAGAACCCGGATGGGGGTTGAATCGAACGTCAGTCAACAGTTCCAGATGTGGCTTGCCCAGCCCAAACTACTTGTAACTTATTGATTTAAAAGAAAATATATCCTGTGAGGCGCCTTGTTCTGATGTGATTTTGAGAGTCCATAGCCAGTAATTGATTGAAAACCCCGTTACTTGCATGGGCAAGTAAATGGGCAATTAATGGCTGCGATTGGCAAATATTCATGATGCACCAAGGCATCTTCTCATCGCAAAGGGTTGAAAGGAAAACTGTCCGCTTCTGTAGATGCCCTATGACCGCTATGGGTCGAGAGTGTCTGTACAGCCAGCGTAAGACCAGTCGTTCATGTTCGCTTAAGCGCGGCACGCATACGCAGGATGTCGAGTGTCCGGTATTGCGAGTGCTGCAGTCGTAGGCGCAACTCCCTCTTGAATGACGGGTAGTGATCGCCGTAGCCATGATGGCCGCTCGTCGCGAGTGACTCAGATCAGCCTAAACCTGTCGTTTAATTCTCGTGAGCTGCCGGGTAAGTTAACGATCCCATACTTGGCTATGGTAGTCAAACCAAGTTCAAACTCTAGGCGCTGGCTCAGTTCGTAGTTCAGGCATGTGTGACCAGGTCATCATCTGTGCAGCTTTAGCAGGATCGGCACTTAGCCATTTTTCGTGTAGATGAGGCGCAATGACCACGGGGGTGCGTTTTTCGTCACCCGGCTTATGAAATTGACGCATTACGGGGTGCTCGTCGGCGTTGACCGTCAGCATTGAGAAACTGACCACAAGTTCGCGAGATGCAGGGTCCGTCCAGCGGTCCCAAAGGCATGCAATCCCAAACGGCTCACCAGAAGCAAGCTCAATTTTCCAGCGCACCGCCCTACCCGACTCATAACTTGGTTCGTAAAAGTTACCCCTGGCAGAGTCAATTACCGGACACGGAAGAAATGCAACCGACTTTGCAAAATACGGAACTATCGGATACAGCTTTGAGCAGAAGCTTGAAGTGATTAAAAAAATAGAGATCTAGGCTGATGTGAAAAAAGTTCGACTGCGTAATAGAGAAACAAACCGTGAACTCTTAGTATTTTTTAAAACAGAACGGATTAGCTCAGTAGCCACCTGCTGTACCAACAGTACCACCCCCTGCAGCTGGCGAAACAGATTGTTTAAAGCTTTTTGCCAAGTCTGTTGCGGCCTTGACCAACAGCGAAGTGTCGACTCCTACCGCTACAAAGTTAGCACCATGTGCAAGGTAGTCGTTGGCCAATTTTTTATCGGTCACCAAAATGCCAGCGGCTTTACCTGCTGCGCGAACTTTTGATATGGCATCAAGAATCGCTTTTTTCACTTCAAGGTGCGAAGGTTGGCCGCGAAAGCCCAACGACGCAGAAAGATCGGAAGGGCCAAAAAAGACACCATCGACCCCTTCGGTATTTGCTATGGCCTCAATGTTTCTAAGGGCCAAAGGTGTCTCGGCTTGCACCAATAAACACATTTGTTCATTGGCAAGGTTCAAATAATTTTCAACCTGATTCCAACGCGAGGCTCTAGCCAAAGCAGCGCCCACACCCCGAATACCTTCGGGTGGATAACGCATTGCTTTAACTAACAGAGCTGCATGCTCAGCAGTATCAACCATTGGCACCAACAAAGTTTGTGCACCCACATCTAAGTATTGCTTGATTAAGGCCACATCACCTTGAACGGGGCGAACAACAGGAGCGACAGAATACGGAGCAACTGCACGAAGCTGCTCAAGGATAGTTCGAACATTATTTGGAGCGTGCTCACCATCAAGAAGCAACCAATCGAAACCACAGCCTGCTAAAGCCTCGGCCACGTTAGCATCAGCTAAGCCAACCCAGCAACCGATTTGGTTATGACCTTGACGTATTTCGGATAAAAATTTGTTTTGTGTAATATTCATTTACAGGTTCTTACGGCAAGCAAGTTAGCAATTAAGGATTCAAGTAAGTTGTTTTGACCACGGTATAAAACTCAGATGCGTATCTGCCCTGCTCTCTTGTGCCAAAACTAGAAGATTTTCTACCACCAAACGGCACATGCGGATCAACCCCTGCTGTTGGGGCATTGATCATCACCATACCTGCTACGAGCTGCTTTTTAAATTTTGATGCCTGCTTCAGTGAAGTTGTACAAACACCCGCAGACAAACCGTATGGAGTGTCATTTGCAACCTGCATGGCTTCTTCAGCATCTTTAACGCGGATAACAGCAGCTATCGGTCCAAAGATTTCCTCTCGGCAAATGCGCATTTGGTTGCTGGCATTCGTAAACAAAGTAGGCTCGAGGTAATAGCCTTTCTTACCAGAGATGAGACTGTGATGGACACCACCATATGCCAAGTGGGCGCCCTCATCTTTCCCAATTTGAATGAATTGCAAATCTTTATCCAACTGATTCTGGTCTATAACTGGGCCAACAATCGTGTCTGATGCTCGAGCATCGCCAACTTTTAATTGACTCATGCGAGAAACTAATTTTGAAACGAACTCATCATGAATTTCGTTAGTCACAATGATTCGAGAGCTAGCAGTGCAGCGTTGACCCGTACTAAAAAATGCACCATTGACAGCACATTCAACGGCAACATCGACATCTGCATCATCTAAAACAACCAATGGGTTTTTTCCACCCATCTCCAACTGGAATCTGGCGATATGACCTTTGCGATTGACGCAGGCGCTTGCGACTAAGCGGCCAGTGCCTTCTGAACCAGTAAAAGTGACTGCATCCACTCTTGAATCATTAATTAATGCAGGTCCAAGGTCGCGGCCATATCCCATGAGCAAATTAAAACTTCCCGAAGGTAGCCCCGCACGGCTAATGATTTCGGTCAACGCCCAAGCAGACGCAGGCGCAAGCTCGGATGGCTTGAATAGAACGGCATTACCGTAAGCCAAAGCTGGAGCGATCTTCCACGCAGGAATCGCTATTGGAAAATTCCACGGTGAAATGACAGTCACAACACCAATAGGCTCACGCGTGATTTCAACCGTCATATTTGGACGAGTTGATGCAAGCATCTCCCCTTGGATTCGCAAAGATTCACCAGCGAAAAACTTGAAAATTTGTGATGCACGGTTTACTTCTGCCTTTGCATCTGACAAGGCTTTACCTTCTTCACGCGCAAGCAAGTCAGCCAACTCATCAATTCTTAGAAGAATTTCTGAACCAATAAAATCTAATGCATCGAATCGCTGTTGAGGCGTCATTGCCGCCAGTTTGGACTGAGATTTTTTAGCAGCTTCAATGGCATCTAAAACATGATTCGGTTCAGCAATACTGAAATGCCCAACAACGTCACTTGTATCTGATGGATTGAGATTCTCCAAGTGAGCGTGTCCATCGACCCACTTGCCATTGATGAAATTCTTTTTAACTGTCATTAGGTATTGGCTTTTTGGAAGGTGTGGATTCTTGAACTTAAGAAATGACTTTTCCAGGATTCATTAAGTTCTTTGGATCGAATGTTTTTTTCAAGGTCTCCATTAACCTACGCTCAGTTTCGCTTCTGTAGCGAGTTGCTTCATCACGTCTTAGCACGCCCAAACCATGCTCAGCTGAGATTGAGCCATTGAGGTCATTTACTGCATCGTGAACTAGCTTGTTGATTTCATTTTCAAGCCCAGTAAATTCTTGGGTATGTGATTTATCTAATCCAGAAGCGGGAGAAAGATTGAAGTGCAAATTTCCATCACCCAAATGACCAAAGACAACCATTCGGACATTTGCGAAACGATCTAGCAACTGTTTTGATACCTTCTCAATGAACGGCGGGATCACAGAGATAGGCAACGAAATGTCATGTTTGATAGTTTTTCCTTCAGCAGCTTGTGCCTCAGAAATATCTTCACGTAAAGACCAAATTGCATTGAATTGCGCGATAGAAGACGAAATAGCAGCATCTGCAATCCATTCATTTTCCATAGCAATTTCTAGCAAACTTTCTATTCGAGATGAAAGCGTTTGCTCGTCGGTCGAACTAGACAATTCAAGTAGCACATACCACTCAGAACGACTAGCCAACGGAGATCGAGCAGCATCGACATGCTTTTCAACCAATTTGATGCATTCATCACTCATCAATTCAAAAGCAGTCAACTCATTTGAGTGAAGTTCTTGTGCTAGCTTTAACAACTGGAGTGCTGCACTCGGATCAGCAAGTGCAATAAACGAAACAACTTTACTTTTTGGTTTCTCAAACAACTTTAGCGTTGCGCCAGTTATGACGCCTAAGGTACCTTCACTTCCAATAAAGACATTTTTTAAGTCATACCCAGTATTGTCCTTTCGAAGGGACTTCATACCATTCCAAATACTGCCATCTGAGGTAACAACCTCAAGGCCTAAACACAAATCTCGTGCATTCCCGTACCTAAGAACTTGGACACCACCAGCATTGGTTGCCAAGTTGCCACCAATTGTGCAGGTACCCTCGGCGGCTAAGCTGAGTGGAAACAATTTTTGTGCCTCATCAGCGGCTTCTTGAACAGCCAGCAATGTCACACCTGCATCGAGTGAAATGGTGTTGTTCAAAACATCAATCTCTCTCACCTTATTCATACGAGCTAAAGAGAGAACAAGATTAAGCCCACTTGCACTCGGTGTTGCGCCACCTGAGAGGCCTGTGTTGCCCCCCTGCGGAACCACAGAAACACAGTTTTCGTTACACCAACGAACGATTGAAGCGACATCCTCTGTGCTCTCTGGCTGGACAACGGCTAGTGCGACACCTGTCCACTTACCTCTCCAATCGGTAAGAAAGGCGGCCATGTCATTAGGTTCGCTGATGATCTTTCCATTGAAAACACCAACTAAGGAATCAATCAGACCCATCTCAGGCTTTCACACGGAGGGCCAGCGTCTTCAATGCCAACAGTTGATCTAATAAAAACTTCTGAGTTGTTTCATCTGTCAACTCACCATTAGCGTCGAATTTTTGAGCTGAATTGTTAATAAAGACTTCTGGCTTATTCAAAGTAAAAGTATTCATAAACACTAGAACTTGGCGCAGATGGTATTGAGCTCTAGCAGTACCTACAGGTCCTGGTGAAACGCCCAGAATTGCCACAGGCTTTTCGTTGAATGGCGGCTCTGGAGGGCGCGATACCCAATCAAGCACATTCTTCAAAACCGCAGGAACTGAAAAGTTGTACTCGGGCGTTGCAATAACAACTGCGTCTGCTTGACGGATTTTCAACTTCAGTCCAGTGACAGCTTTAGGCTCACCAAGCTCGTGCAAGTCTCCGTTATACATCGGCACATCAGAAATATTTGCGATCTCAATCGTGATGTCGGTTGGTGCAATTTTTTGTAATGCCTTTAAAGCAAACGTATTCGTAGAATTTTTTCGAAGACTTCCGGAGATTGCCAGTACTTTAAAGGTCATAACATTTCTCACTTAATGAAAATTGAAGTTCACGATTAGCGCAAGCCGTCGTGTGCAGATACAGCTTCTTTGGTTAAGCCGCCAAGTCGCGAGTGCACGCGTCCACCTGTACCCATGACTAAAGCAAACAAGATTTCATTAGGACGAGGTGCATCTTGAATGCCAACCTCCATACTGTTAAAGTGACTACGGACGTAGCTTGCATGGATGTAATGCAGTGGGACCATCAAACGATAACCAGCACCTGCAACAGCTTTGTTTGCTGGCACCATGGCTTTTGGATCACCAAGAACTGTGCGCATTGCCCAACCACCAGCTTCATGCCAAACAGCACCGTGTTCCATCTCACCGTTCACACCAACGATGGCAGCTTTGCTGTAAATTTCAATATTTTCTTTGCCAAGCGTATCTACCAATTCGTGCGCCAGCAAAGTGCCAAGTGAACGCAACTCAGCCATGAATGGCATGAGATCTGGCTCATATTTGCCTGCATATGGGTTTTCAATCACAGCGCATGAAGCTGCAAGCTTGAGGGGCGTATCAGTAACAGGGCCGCCTTCATGAAACTGAGTTTCAATGATGAGGCTTCGTTTGCGAATTTTGATTAAAGACATGATCTTCCTTTTTTAAATTTATTGCTTGGGAATCTTGGCGTTGTTAACAACCTGAGTCCATTTTTGTGTCTCAGAAGAAACCAACGATTTCATTTCTTCTGGAGTACTGCCACGAACGTCGCCGCCCATTTCTTCTAAACGAGATTTGACATTTGCAAGTAGAAGTGATTTCTGCACTTCGGAATTCAATCGATCAACGATTGGACGAGGTGTACCCGCAGGTGCCATCAATCCAGCCCAAGATCTAACGTCGTAGCCAGCAACACCTTGCTCTGCAACAGTAGGGATATCAGGCATACCAGCCCATCGCTGTGGTCCTGTTACTGCGATTGCCTTGAGTTTTCCAGCCTTTATGTTCGAAAGAACAGCCGTTGGTGGCGCGATGATGAAAGGCACATCACCCGCTAAAAGTGCAGTAATTGAGCCTGCGTCGCCACGATAAGGAACATGCAATAGATCCAATTTGGCCATACTTGCAAAAAGCTCACCAGCCAAATGATGTGTAGAGCCGATACCAGCAGTACCGTATGCAACTTTTCCAGGATTAGCTTTTGCTTGGACCATCAACGCGGGAAAGTTTGCAATTTTTCCTTCCGATGAAACGACCATCAAGAATGGAAAATATGTGATGGTGCTGATCATCTCGAAATCTTGGACCGTCTTGTAGCTTAAATTGTTATAAAGCGCACCAGCTACAGCGTGCCCCCCAGTTGCAAGCAACAAGGTGTAACCATCTGGCTTTGCTTTAGACACAGTGCCAGCAGCGATCGTCCCGCCAGCACCAGCCTGCGCTTCCACGACAACTGGTTGACCAAGTCCTTTAGAAATTTCTGCACCAACCGTTCTGGCGATAGCATCTGCGTTACCACCAGGCGCAAACCCTTGCAAGATTTTGATATTTCTATCAGGATAGGTTTGTGCACCACTCATCATTGGAGATAAAAGTGCAAAGGACAGAGGAAGCGTTTTTAGTAAAAATTTTGCAAAGTGTTTATTCATGGTTTGTCTCCTGTGATTGTTAAAAAAAATCCCTCTTAGTGGGGGTTCAAAACTATCTTGCCTAACGTGAGTCCCTTATCGAGAATTTCGTGAGCTTTAGCGACCTGACTAAAGTTCATTACCAATACAGATGGCGCTTTAACATGACCATTCGACATCAGATCGATAGCACTTTTCATCATGCTTCTGCGGTTGTTCTTATCTTCATCAAATGTGTGCATAGAAAAGCAACGTACGCCAAGGCTCTTGCCTAGAAGTTCTCGAAGCAATCCAAATACATCTGTATCCGGTTTTCCCGTGATGATGTTGTATGAAATAGCCAAACCCAAAGGACTAAGGCTTCGAATACATGCAGGGAAAATGGCACCACCTAAGTGGTCATAAACCAAATTAACTCCCTGATTACCAGTAACAGACATAACTTGCTCAACAAGCGTCAAGGGATTTGCATCCAGAATCACATCGAAACCATTTGACAAAGCAAAGTTTTTCTTATCCTCGGAACGCGCTGTTCCGATAGTTTTAAAACCGTTATGCCGAGCAACTTGAGAAAGCATCGTCGCCACACCGCCTGCGGCACCAGTAATTAATACTGTTCCAGGCGTGGGCTCGTGACCTGGACTTGCAGCCTTCATCAAAGCGATAGCAAGTTGCAAATTTGGCAAACTGACGGCATCGTTGAACGAGATAGCTTCGGGGAGTATGTAAGGCGCGTCTTCTGGTACTACGATACTTTGAACGTAGCAGCCACCTCTTTGCGCCAGATCTCGCGAACTCACCAAAACACGCTGGCCAACTTTGAGTGAAGTTACCCGCTCACCTACTGCATCTACAACACCAGCTAGTTCTGCACCTGGTGTTGCTGGTAATGGAGGCATCCATTTGTAAGTTCCCTGACGTATCAAGACGTCAGGCCGCCCCACGCCAATGGCGTGAGCTTTAACTCTTACCTCTCCAGGACCAGGAGTAAGCAGAGGCAATTGCTCAATGCACAACGCCTCTGGCCCACCTGGTTGGTGAACGCGTACAACTTGCATGCTAGTTAAGCTTGAGCCACGATTGGATTGATCAAAGTACCGATGTGCTCAATCTCAACTTCACAAACATCACCAGGCTTCATAAATTTTTGTGGCTTGCGACTCCAGCCTACACCAGCGGGTGTACCCGTAGCAATCACATCACCGGGAACCAGTGTGAAGATCGTTGAGGCATAACTGATCAACTTTGCGATTGGGAAAATCATATTTCCGGTGTGGCTGGATTGAACCACCTCACCGTTCAAGCGAGTGACAAGTTTGAGCTCTTGGTTAGGAGCAATTTCGTCAGCCGTCACCATCCATGGACCAAAGCCACCCGTGGATTCAAAGTTCTTGCCAGATGCAATTTGTTTGGCGTGGAATTGCCATTCACGAATACTGCCATCGTTGTAGCAAGAGTAGCCGGCAACGTGTTCAAACGCTTTTTCCTCGGAAATAAAACGACCAGGCTTACCTATGATCACAGCCAACTCACCTTCCCAGTCCAAGGTGTCCGAAACCTTCGGGCAAACGATCGGTTGGTTGTGTGCAACTTGTGAGCGCCATACACGCAAGAAGATAGGAGGCTCTTCTGACAGTTCACGGTGCATGCCAGCAGCCAACACCTCTTGATGATGATCCATGTAATTACGAACAGCACAAATAATTTTTTCTGCCTCTGGGATCACTGGCAAAAATGTAATTTGAGCCAGTTTCGCATCTGGTGTTTTTCCAGCTACATGCTTGCTAGCTTCCAAATAAGCGCCCGATCCAATGTAGTGAGCCAAATTGGCGTACTGAGGAAAAGCCTTACCAAGGTCAACGACATCATCTTGTCCAACAACTGCACCCCAAGTAGTGCGACCTTCGAAAATAAAAGATAAGAGTTTCATTGTTTTCTTCCTGTTTGATAAAAATTGAGAGGGGTTTCAAATTATTTAAAAACTTCAGCGCGCCAGTCATCCAAAAGCTTGAAGCTAGGGTCATTGCGGCAAATCTCTTCGGTTTCCCGCAACAAGGTTTCATCATCCTTTTCAAGATCCAATGGATCTCCATGAGGTTGAGAGATATAGAACGGCATATCGATGTACGTCTCAACCGTATTACCTTCAGGATCTGCAAAATAAACTGACAAGGCATTTCCGTGATTCATTGGCATGATGCGCGTGGCACCGTGCTCAGCAGCAACCTTTTTGATATCTCTTAGATACTGAATGCTTGGCACAGCAAATGACAACTGCATCACCGTGCTGAAAGTCGCCTCCGCAGGTCGGCCACCAGCAATCACCAATTGATGATGCTGATCTGGACTAGCACTCAGAAACACGAGTGGAGCCTTAAAGGTTTTACCGACACCGCGATCTGTTTCCGTTAGACCAAATACTGTCTTGTAAAAACTAACCATCTTCTCCACATCAGTCACATAAATTCCAAAGTGTGAAGGCGTTGGCCGAGTAACTTTCAACATGTTTATCTCCAGAAGTTAATGAGTTTCTTTATTCCATAAGGCCAAGGCCTTCAATGCATTTTTCTGTGTACTTAGTACATGCTCTTGATGAAGGTGGCACGCGGTTTCGATATCCCGCTTAAGTACAGCACGCATGAGCAACTTATGCTCTTCACTCTTTCTCTTCACCACAGTTCTATAGCGTGCAGAGATGTGGCGATAACGTTCAGCTTGATCAAACAAACTTCGGCTGCTAGAAACAAGACGCTCAGAATCACAAGCACTAATCAAGGCGGCATGAAATGACTTGTGCAGTTCACTCCACTCAGGATCCAGTACGACTGGGCCTTCAGGCAAACGAACCTCGACTTTTTCTAGCAAGTGGAAGCTAGCGACCACTTGAGCCTCCCAGCCATCCGTACCATTTTTCATTGACTCTTCTAGCGCTGGCAAATCAACGAGTAAGCGCATACGTGTGATATCACGCAGATCATTCTCGGAAACAGATGCAACACGAAAGCCTCGTCGATCGTCAGCTCGTACTAACCCTTCTTCTGAGAGCCGATTCAAGGCCTCTCTCAATGGGCTAGAGGACAGGCCGTAAGCATGTTGAAGCTCTTCAACTTTTAGCTTCGTCCCGGGAAGAAATGACAACGACAAGACATCATGCCTAAGCGATGTCAATGCTTGCTCAATTGCAGTAGGTTTTACATTTTTATCCATGGATTGTATTTTATGCATAATTTACAAATCACGCACTTAGTGGATTACCCTGCTTTACATTCATATTTAGCTTCATTGAGACCACGCACAAGTCCCCGAGCCTAGAGCTGGGGGCGGAATTTGTGCCGTCATACGGCTGCCATCCATCAAAATTGGATTGGCAACCATTGGGGGCACTAAACTATCGTCTGCTTCGAGCAACATACCTCGATCCTTGGCATGAGGGTGTTGCATGACCTGTTGCACATCCAAAATCGGAGAACATGGGACGCTAGATTCGTCTAAAAGGTTTTGCCATTCAATCGTGGTTCGCTCCAACATCCAGGACTCAAGTAAAGCTACAAGTGCATTTCGATTTTTAACGCGACTTGGATTTGTTTTATACAAATCATTTGCCGCAACATCTGGATGACCACTAACTCGACAAAAGCGCTCGAATTGACCATCATTTCCAATAGCTAGCACCATGTGACCGTCACGCGTCGCAAACACCTGATACGGCACGATATTTGGATGCGCATTACCCATTCGTGTGGGGTGGGTTCCCCCAACTAACTCATTGCTTGCCTGGTTCGCCAACATGGCTACTTGAACATCAAATAGAGATGCATCTATGTAACGACCCCGACCTGTTGTATTTCGCTCACATAGCGCGGCAAGAATCGCTGTGGTTGCGTAAACGCCTGTCATCAGATCGGTTACCGCAACACCAACCTTCTGAGGCTCACCGCCCTTCTCCCCAGTGATGCTCATGAGACCAGCTTCTGCCTGAATAGCAAAGTCATAACCGGCTTTTTGCGAAAGTGGTCCGCTCTGCCCATACCCAGTAATTGAGCAGTAAATCAGTCGAGGATTAATGGTCTGCAAAGTTGGCGCATCTAAGCCGTACTTGGCAAGTTGACCTACTTTGTAGTTCTCTATCAATACATCTGCATCGATAACCAGTTGTCGAATTTGACTTGCACCAGCAGCACTAGAAAGATCTATAGCAACAGATCGCTTCCCTCGATTGGCACACAAGAAATAAGCTGCAACTTTGTCTTCTCCTTCACCCCACCAAGGTGGGCCCCAAGTACGCGTGTCATCGCCAACACCAGGACGCTCAACTTTAATGACCTCAGCACCGTAATCAGCCAACATCTGTCCCGCCCACGGTCCAGCTAGAACTCTAGACAAATCCAAAACCTTCACCCCCGCTAAGGGTCTAGGCATTGAAGATTGCGAAACTGATGTCATGATTTAACCTGAACCTTAGTTAGAAAACGCCGCAATCCCTGTGATGGCACGCCCCAGGATCAGCGCATGCACATCGTGCGTGCCTTCGTAGGTGTTGACCACCTCAAGGTTGACCAAGTGACGTGCCACACCAAATTCATCCGAAATGCCGTTGCCGCCCATCATGTCGCGGGCCATACGTGCAATGTCCAAAGCCTTGCCGCAGCTGTTGCGCTTGAGAATCGACGTGATGTCGACCGACGCCGTGCCCTCGTCTTTCATCCGGCCCAAACGCAAGCAACCTTGCAAGCCCAAAGAGATCTCGGTCATCATGTCAGCCAACTTCTTTTGAATCAGCTGGTTGGCTGCCAATGGACGGCCAAACTGTTGACGGTCCATCACGTATTGGCGTGAACGGTGGAAGCAATCTTCAGCCGCACCCAATGCACCCCAAGCAATGCCATAGCGCGCACAGTTCAAACACGTGAACGGGCCTTTGAGTCCGCGCACATCAGGGAAGGCGTTTTCTTCTGGCACAAACACCTCGTCCATCACGATCTCGCCGGTGATGGAGGCACGCAAACCCACCTTGCCGTGAATGGCAGGGGCAGTCAAACCCTTCCAGCCATTTTCCAAAATAAAGCCGCGAATCGCGCCTGAATCATCTTTGGCCCACACCACAAACACATCGGCAATGGGGCTATTGGTGATCCACATCTTGGCACCTGAGAGCGAATAACCACCCGCTACCTTTTTTGCACGTGTGATCATGCTGCCCGGGTCTGAGCCATAGTTAGGTTCAGTCAAACCAAAGCAACCAATCCACTCGCCTGTGGCGAGCTTAGGCAAGTACTTTTGCTTTTGGGCTTCAGAGCCAAACTCATTGATCGGCACCATCACCAAAGACGATTGCACGCTCATCATGGAGCGGTAACCCGAGTCAACACGTTCCACCTCACGCGCCACGAGGCCATAGCAAACGTAGTTCAAACCTGAGCCACCATAGGCCTCTGGGATAGTTGGACCCAACAAACCCAACTCGCCCATTTCACGAAAAATCGATGCATCCGGTTTTTCGTTACGAAATGCCTCTAAAACTCTTGGAGCCAATCGTTCCTGACAATAAGCAGCAGCAGCCTCTTTGACTTGGCGCTCATCGTCGCTCAATTGCAGGTCAAGCATGAATGGATCAGACCAAGAAAAATTACTGTTTGCGCTCATTTCAAACTTTCAATCTGATGAAGGATGAGCAAATATTATTTTTACAGCCAAAATTTTTCAAACGAATATTTCTCACTCAGATATGATTATTTGTAATATCTGAACTAAATTTCAAATGCTCAAATGCGTCGCAAACTACCATCAACACAAGCATTAATCTGCTTCGAAGCCGCAGCCAAACATTCCAGCTTTACTAAAGCAGGACAAGAACTCTCCTTGACACAAGGCGCGGTCTCAAGACAAGTCTCATCGCTAGAAGACATGCTCGGTGTGACTTTATTCAAACGTGACCAACATGGCATGCAGCTCACACAAGCTGGTGAAAGCTATTTCAAAAAAATTTCCAATCGCCTAACAGGTCTCGAGCGAGATACGCTCGACATCATGGGAGGCAATAGCCTAGGGAACAACTTAACAATCGCTGCCGTTCCAACTTTTGCATCAAGATGGCTGATTCCAAGACTACCTTCATTCTTCAAGGTGCACCCGAATACTCACATTCACATAGAAACCAGAACTAAAGCCTTTATGTTCAATGATTCAGGAATGGACGCTGCTATTTATGCAGGAACACCAAAACAAGTGTCTCAATGGGCAGGAACCGAGTACACAAAGTTATTTGATGAAGAAGTGATTCCAGTTTGCAGCCCCTCATTGCTCAAGCGGAATCAAAAACTCACTCCAGAGCAAATTTCTCATATGCCACTTTTACAGCAATCCACGCGACCAGAAGCTTGGAGACAATGGTTCAACAATCAAGGGCTAGATCCCTCTCAGTCAATGGCAGGCCCCAGATATGAGCAATACTCAATGCAGGTTGCAGCTGCCAAATGTGGATTAGGCATATCACTTATGCCGACAGTCCTAGTATCGAATGAACTCACTATCGGTGATCTTGTAGTAGCTTGCAACCGTCCCTTATCTGGATTGAGGGCTTACTATTTCATTCAGCCACTTTCAGATGATCGGCTAGAAATTTCAGAGAACTTTAAAGAATGGCTAGTTCAAAAAGCTTTAGCTGCCCTTGTGTGAATCACATATGGGTTTGGCAGTTCGAAGCCGAGGGTCACAACCGCTTCACCAAGAGCAATCGGCGAATGTCGGCGGCAATACTGCTCGAGTTCTGGCCCGTCTGCAGTGTGAATGGCCCCGGCCACACCTGATCCAAAGCGAAGATTTGCGTTGGCCGAATTAACCAGGGCATCGACATCCGGTTGCTGGACGATGTTGCCAATGACGATTTCAATCTGCATGAAGTTCAAATACCTTAAAAATCGTCCAAGTCATTTCTGGATTTTTTGGAGCCGATCTCAAAGTCGTCGCTCGGGTTGTTGAAAACAGCACCAATCCCAGTGACTGTGCTGCCCATTCTGGTACTGCCGTCAGAGCTAAAACTTCCCATTTGGGTAAAGACCGAACCGTCGCTGCCCACAGTTGTATTCCCCATTCGGTTGTAAACCGTTCCTTCAGAGGAAATTGACGTTGTATCAGACACCTTCTGAATTGACTCGCCCGAGTCTGAATACGCCCACTTGCCCAGTATTTGCCAGAAAGACATACATGCTCCTTGTTCCAGATGATGAGCATCATTAGAGCCAAGTACAGGCTCATGCCATGAGCTCTTCAAGCACTACCCTACAACTACTCCCTGCCAATGTTTGGGTAGCCTCAACAGTGAAGTCTTCTGATCGGTCACGTGCAATGCGCGAAATTGCTGTTGAACTTGCTCACGTGGGCAGAAATCCTCCGCACCTGTTAGATGCACACCGAATTACGATTGGAATTCAGCA
>JACCEA011391710.1_pt1 | contig 16832 bp, 13 predicted proteins | sample 7449851 | NCBI WGS metagenome assembly JACCEA01 (sample SAMN15323453, study PRJNA562643) | freshwater metagenome | isolation source: river surface water | place: USA:Blue River Watershed | collected 2017-08-18 | reverse complement strand
GTTGATGCGGTTAGTGGTGCAGAGTGGGATGCCTTTTAGGTCGTTCTTCATGCGCTGAGTCACCCATGTGAAGGCACCGCGAGGGACCATAGTGGCGATGGTTGGGACACGTGCTTCATGCCATCCGATGCCAGTGTTGATGATGGTGGCGCCGGCATCGCGGATCGCCTGAGCGAGTTCGAGAACTTCCGCCCACGAGGAGCCGTCCTCGACGAGGTCGAGCATTGACAATCTGTACACGATAATGAAGTCAGGGCCAGTAGCCTTGCGCACCTGTTTCACGATCTCGATAGGCAAACGAATGCGGTTCTGGTATGAGCCACCCCACTGGTCTGTACGTTTGTTAGTGCGCTTGACGAGGAACTGGTTGATGAAATAGCCCTCAGAGCCCATGATCTCCACACCATCGTATCCGCCTAATTTCGCCATGGCTGCGCAGTTGGCAAAGTCCGCGATAGTAGCTTCAATCTCAGAGTGGGAAAGAGCCTTTGGGGTGTACCAGCCGATAGGAGCCTTGAGTGCAGAGGCGGACACGGCCCAAGGGTGATAGCCATAGCGTCCAGTGTGGAGGATCTGCATCGCGATTCTCCCGCCATTGTCGTGCACGGCTTGAGTGACGACCTGGTGTAGCTTAGCCTCAGATGTGGTAGTCATCTTTGCGGCGAATGGATAACCTCTTCCGGGGTTGTTAGGGGCGATGCCGCCAGTAACAATGAGACCAACTTCGCCCTTCGCTCTTTCGGCATAGAAGGCAGCCATCTCGTCCAAAGGCTTGGTGAACAGTCCACCAGGCTCTTCCAAACCGGTGTGCATAGATCCCATGAGGATACGGTTTCTCAAGGTGACATGTCCGAGATTCAGAGGCTCGAAGAGGTGTGGATATGGCTTGGTGGTCGAAGCCGCTGACGTGTTGGCTGCGGTCGACAACACGCGACGTCCAAGGGAGCTGGAACCGATTCTTTGCATTTCTAAGAAGACTCGCGTAGGGATGAGTAGCAAGACACAGGATGGTGAATCACGTGACTGGCTAGAAGGATTGTGACGTAGTTGAGGTTGACGTACTCTTCATTTTTCTCAACCGTGATGATTTTGAATCTCAACCTGTCCCTAGTTACCTAAACACTCAGATAAGATTGCGAACAACTGATTGCATCGCTTCAACAACAGATCTCAACAGCAGACGGTGAAGTTCACAACTAAATGGTGGTGTAAATTGTTAAAGAAGTAAGAAAAGTGATGATTATCAATAGCTTCAATCTATATACGACACACACCATTCAGTTTAACAGCTTCACATAGCCTCAGTCCATCCGCAAAAATAGTTCCTCTATAAAATGGCTACTTGTCCTCGTTTAACTGTCATCTCACCACAATACACTCTCGGCCCCACTCCTCTCTGATCAATACCAATCATCCAAGCATACAACCACCTACATCACATACGCACTGATAATTCAAAAGCAAAACATACTACACACTATACAATCCCTATAATGGTACAATTTGGTCTTAATTAGGCACAAACTCTTTATCATTAGTTATTTATTAGTTCTCAATATCATTATCAAAAGCAAGACAAGAAACACATTCACACACAACAATACTATCCACAAACCTGTGACACATACAATGGAAAGCAATCACATACAGACTGAGCACTACTCATTGAGAGTACAACGAACTACTGCCTAGAAGGAGAGAGAGAAGGGTGTGTGTGTGTGTGTGTGTAAGAGAGAGTGACACAACTATACGAACGGGCACTAGATGAACATATAGAGAGAGGGTTAAACAGAAATGTTAATGGCGTGATCGGGCATGATCTCTTGGACTTCCTTCACGAGGTCTCTGTGCACGACGTTCAGACACGATCTCACATGCAGTTTTTTCAGAGAAGGATATCGCGTGATGAGCTGCTTGACACCCGCAGTTGTGACTAACGCACATCCCTCCATGTTCACAGTTTGCAGAGACTTCGCTGCGGAGAGAGAGAGGGAGAGGAGGAAGTCATCGCTGAGGTTCTTCACTCCCGACACGTCCAGTGTCTGCAACGCACCGCCATGGATCGCAACATGGTCTCCGATAGCATTGGAGAGAGAGAGACATCCGGTGAGAGAGAGCGAGTGCAGCGCTCTGCAGTGTGTGAGGAGAGAGAGGACTACCTCGTCAGTCACTGCAGAGGACAATGCGCAGCAGAAGCTCTTTAACGCGGGACATTGCGTCGAGAGAGAGACCAGGGACGCGGCGGTGACGTTGAAACACGCGGTGAGGTCGAGAGAGACAAGGGTCTGGCCGTGGCGGCGAACGAGTTCCTCGACGACTCCGTCTGAGACTTGCCAGCAGCCGTTCAGGTCGACGTGCGTGAGTCCGCGACTGCGTCGGACGAGATCGAGAATGACCGCGTCGTCGAGTTTCTTGAAGCCCTTGAGAGCGACTGACGAGAGAGAGTCGATGCTGCCAAGCAGAGTGGCGGCCTGAGAGGCGGATATGCCCATCGCCGCAGAGTCCAATTGGATCGCATTCACTCGACGCAATACGCGCTTCAGCGACTCCTTGTCCGCAAGCACTGCCTGCCAAAGCACTGCGGGATTGGAAGGATAAGAGGATGGAGACATTGGCGGAGGCAGAGGAGGGACTACAGATATTGAGGCGGGGGACCGCGGCGACCGACTATTGCCAGGAGAGGTAAGAGGAGCGGGAGACGGAGGGAAGAACACAGCATTGGTCTTTCTGCCTGCAGAGAGTGGAGTGCCAGTAGACGCAGGTGTGGAGGTGGAGGACATAGTCTTTCCACGAGTCACAACGGGAGAGGCAGCGGGAGAGGGCAAGGGCGTGGGCAAAGGTCGCAATACGAGGCGGTCAATCGAGATGTGGCGTCGGAGTAGCCACTGCAGAGAGAGCACTGTCACCGCATCGCGAGATGCGCTGGTCATCGCTGAGCAATGGAGAACAGCCTCTGGAGCAGCAAGAGCTTGAAGGAAAGGCGTGCGGAGGGACTTTTCGCTGACAGCAGTGTCGAGAGTGGCGACGTCGAGCAGGGAGAGCCAACCGCTGAGGATCAGAAAGAGCACGTCCGCGGGGCCTTCACCGAGCAACAGACGATGAAGAAGCGAGGGACAGCCATGCTTGGGGGCAACAATGAAGTGGCGAGGTTTGGATGGGCTGGTACTTGGTGAGAATGATCCCAGGGACAGAGAGCCATTGACTTGAAGATCGCAGTCGTCCGAGCTCATGCTGTAACAGTTCACTGGCAACTGCAAGGACGGGGCACTGCTGCTATTGATGCTTCCACCATTCACTGAGATAGTGGCAACGCTATTGGTGATCGAATCCATATTTCTGATGAGTAAATGTGTGCAATTACACGTGAAAGTTGAAGTTGAGAGAGAGAAAGCTCTATCTGTCAAGAGAAGTCTAAAAGTTGTTGATCTATGCTATTATTACCAAATCTATTAAAAGAGACACGCCCACACTGCTTGATGATCCTGTGCTTCGACTGGAAATGGTTGCACAAAGTGATTGCTTCTTGTAGTTGAAGTTCAGGTCGGATCGGCACTGTGGGGGGATTTACTTGCTCATTTTTCCCTTCGGAGTGAGAGACGAGGATCGAGAGCACGGTAGAAGACAGGATGTAAATACTGGATCAGCACAGTGCAATCAACAAGCAGAACTTAGTTGAAATGCACAAGGATTATTAGAAGATTGTTTTGTGCAAAATTCGAGAATCTTTCCCACGCAGAGAACTGAGGTGTTGACATCTTACATGACAATGCCTAACTGTGATTGATTGTAAAACGGTTACCTTCGAAATTCCGCAGTATTTTCTAGAAAGGTCGTGGACTTTTTCAAATTCTGTTCAACCGCAAAACGCCTGAGTATTTTTCCCCAGGCGGGAAAAATTATAGCATGTGGGATTTATATACAGTATGTGATATTTTCTGTGGGAGAAATAGATGGGAGAAATACCGAAGTGGGATGTTTCGACCTAACGAACTTTCCTCTTTTTGAAAATCAGGCTTGCTTGGGCGGTATGGGCGGTGCAATATGGAAGCATCGATTCACATAGACGTAGTGCTTCAATTGCCTTATAAAATTAATTGTCAGTACCACTGTCAAGTCTTTATCTCTCAGAATCCATTCGGTAAGTGAATCATCTTTGGGCTGTTGTAGCTGCTTGTTTTCTTCTCAGTAGAAGGGTGTGGATAATTTTTAATGGAGAGAGTTGACACAGATGGCGGTTCGAACAGAGCAGCTTTGTGAAGCGATTGAGTGGGAGTGGTTGCTTTTCTTTCAATAATGGCATCGGAAGTCTTGTCAACCATGCTTCTAGTTCATAGAGAGAGCCTGTCTTTGTCTCTGGATTAGTGAGAATGTTGTAGATGCAGAATGGCCGAACTCAGGATTTGAATTTGGTCGTTCTCCACCGCCACTGCTCATTTTTACCCTCTGCATCAATCTTGTCCAGTCGTCATGCTCACTTCAAACACTCTATGCCTTCTATTTTCCGTCTTGTTATTCTGCTTTCCCCTTGAATATTCGCTAAGCCTAATTTTGTTGTTTTGCAGATTCATATCACACTATATTACAATGGGATTGTTGAACTTGTTGAGAAAGCTGAAGAAGGTGAGTTCTGTGCTGTTCTTTTCTTGCAATACATGTGACCTAACAGTTCCGTTCTCTTTCTTTCTCGTTGATAGTCTGACCAAGAGGCTCGTTTGTTGGTTCTCGGTCTCGATAACTCTGGAAAGACCACTATCTTGAAGAAGTTGTCTGATGAAGATATCACTCAAATTATGCCAACCCAAGGCTTCAACATCAAGTCCTTGATGCACGATGGCTTCAAGCTCAATGTGTGGGATATTGGAGGACAGAAGTCTATTCGTCCATACTGGAGAAACTACTACGACCAGACCGATGCTTTGGTAAGTAAATCTCAATCTTTATCTCTTCCAGCGATTGTTTCTTACATTTTCGTGTCTGTTTCTTCTAGATCTACGTCGTTGACTCTGCCGACAAGCGCCGTATGGAGGAGACCAGTGTCGAGTTGCAACAATTGTTAGATGAGGAGAAGCTCGCTCACGTCCCAGTTTTGGTGATGGCCAACAAGCAGGATCTCTTGAATGCCCTCTCCCCAGCTGAGTTGACTGCTGAATTAGGATTAAATGACTTGCGTGATCGCACTTGGAACATCCTCGCTTGTTCCGCCAAGACCGGCGAAGGTCTCCAGGAAGGCATGGAGTGGTTGGTAGAGCAGATCAACAGCGGCAAAGAGGCAGGAAGTGCTTAAACTCTGCCGTGTGCAATGGAGCACGGTTGGACCATTGCACATCGCAGAGTTTAGTTGTTCATTCTCCTCCACTCTTTTCTCCTCTTGGCAAGCTTCGTCGACTGCTCTTCTCTCTCTCCTTTAGAATGAACGCATGCTTACTCTGCTTTGACGTAAAATACACGCTCTGTACCTTCAAGTGTCTCAATGTTGTGGCTTTGCTTCGGTTGCTTGGTTTTTGTGTATGTTGTGTTTGTTTAGGTTAATGTAGATAAAACTTCATTAAAAATAGAATGCTCTCTTCTAGTTTGTTCTGGTTGAGTTAATTAAATCCATAAAAATTATTTTCCACAATTCCTTTTACTTTGTTTTTCATTCAGTGTACTATCTAAACTTATTGCCGCTTCTTTTTTCTTAGTTCATCTTTTTTCTTAGTTCAAAATTCTTATTTGTACCATGTACTCGTAAATAAAATATAAATTACTAAAAAGGTCATTAATGTCGGTCGCAATAAAAGTTGCTTATGCATAGACATTGCTTATATAGCAGTAACTTCCGCCTATCAAATAAACCATCTGTTGGCAAATCATCATCGGAAGGATCCATTAAATACCTATCCGATGTATTTGTACATATGGTTCTCAGTATCAATAATGATCTGTAAATAGAAAAATTCAAAATAATTTATAACATATAAAAGGAGGAGCACTTGGGACCATCGTGGACTTGATCTCAACTTTTTTCATGGCTCTTCCACACTTGTTCAGAAAATTACACAGAGCCATTCAATAATAATCTGTGATATTCAATGATGAAACCATTAACAAATAACCTTTACCAATTGCCTATTATGAAACAATTTATCCCAACGAAATACTTCCTCACGATATAAATGAAATTATTTTCAGGAGGATGAGGTGAAAATTCGTTCCATATGATGTTTGCAGACCTTAATTCTTGAAGTACATATATATTATAAGGAGGTAGATGTTCCTAATCTACTATGTCTTCAACGTCTTCTTCAATATCACATAAATACTACCAACTGAAAATCCCATGTGAAAATAAACTCTCAACTACAAACATGCAAACCAAACAAACCATTCATTAATATTTAAATTCTAGTCAACGCTTCATCTGCAGAAAGATCATTGCATACTTTTCAATATCAAGAAACCATCATCTTGATATCAAACATATGCAAAACATCTTTACCTGCAGAATTAGTGGAGACTAAAAATTTAATTAAGCATCATTTTTTTATACAAGTAATAATGCATGCACTATATTAATACAAAGTGCTCATTAAAAAATAAATAACACATATAATTATATATATTTACACCTATTTATAGCCCTTCAGTAAATACTCAGAATATGAAGATTTTGAAAAAGAGACAAAGTCGTTTTATAAATCGATAAAATTGAGAATTTGAACATTTTTTCGAACTGTTCGTTGTGAAAATAAAATGAAGCAAACCAGTTGCTGATGCACACTCAAACCAGTTGTGGATGCCATTGGCTGCATTTGTCGTTTCGTTCAATCACTTCTTTTCTCTTTCCTTCATGGTTGCAACTGTGGCATTACTAGTGAACTTACTTGTTGTCCATTTGATCGGTTAGAAAGAAAGTAAAAAAATGAAAACTTTGAATGGTAGCAACAGGTAAGTATTATTTTGTCAACTGATGGAGGATCCACTGATTTTGCCGTGTTTTGAAGTCGTATGATGACTGGCAACAACAATGCGGCTGCCAAGAAGCTTGTCATCAAACCGTTCTCAGTCGCTCCGAAGGTCTCAGACAACTTCTTTGCCGAGACTTGGCAAAAGCTGAAACAAGCAGTGAAGACGGTCTATGAGAAGAATGCGTCATCTATCGGAAAAGAAGAGTTGTACAGGGTGAGTACCAAAAAGCCCTATTACATCCATGATGTTCATGTCATGTATTGATTCTCTCTCTCTCTCTCTCTCAGTCTGTGGAAGATTTGTGTGCCGAGAAGTACAGTCAAAGACTCTACGACGATCTCAGTGCCGAGCTACTAGGACACGTTGTACGTAAAGTCGAATCCCTTCTCAATCACACGGGAGACTCTGCAGACTTCCTCGTCTTCGTTGACTCAGTGTGGACCGATCACTGTGAGCAACTTGGCACTATTCGCAACATATTCCTCCGTCTAGACCGCGTTTACGCCGCTAAGACAAACGGAGCTGTGAGAACCATCTGGGACTTGGGCAGCAGCTTCTTTCGCACAAGACTTGATCAATTGCCTGAGATTGTGGTGAAAGTCATTTGTGCAGTAGTCGATGCTGTGGACACTCTCAGGTACTCTAATCCCCGCTCTCTCTTATGCACAGTCTGACATCACACGCATACTCTTTCTCTCTCTCTAGATCTGGTGACAATACAATGGCTGAGGTAGTAGGCAGGGTATCGCACATGTTACTGACTCTGGAGCTGTATGCAACACACTTTGAACCGACTTTCCTCTCACGCGCAAAGGACTTCTACTCTGCGGAGGGTATCGCCGCCATCACTGCTCTCGATACACCGCGCTTTCTCGCTCTTATCGATCGTCGTTTGTCCGAAGCTTCTGACCTCACCACTAGACTTTTGGACGTACGCACGAGACGCGCTCTCTTCGACGTGATCGAATGTGCGTTACTGCGTCCACACGTCCAGACAGTGATGGAGAAGGGCTTCAAACAACTCGTCGACGAGGACCGCCGCGACGACCTGCGCAGACTGTATCTCCTTCTGAAGAGAATCGACTGCGTGGACTCAGCACTGAAGGGCGGGTGGTCGGTGTACATCAGACTAGTGGGAGAGAGCATCATCGCAGACCTCGCCGCCGCCACTGCTACTGCCAATGCACCCCCTGCAGCCGCTGCGAATGGCGCACTGACCCCAGCAGCAATTTCGGCCGTTGCTGCGGCGGGGGAGAGAGACAAGTCGTTCGTGGAGGACGTCCTGCTGTTGCTAGAGAAACTCGAAGTGATTCTCAGACAGTCGTTCGACCACAAAGAGTCCCTCGCCCTCGCATTGAAGATGTCCTTCGAGCACTTCCTGAATCTCAATCAGAAGGTCACTGCTGAGCAACTAGCGAGGTACGTCGATCGCAAGATGAGAGGAGAGAAGGGCGTCACCGAACAAGAGGTCGAGGCTAAGCTGGACTCTGTCATGAGAGTGTTCAAGTTTCTTATGGAGAAAGACATATTCGAAGCATTTTACAAGAAACATCTATCCAAGAGACTATTGCTAGGTATGTAATGTGTAATATGATGTATGTGTGTGCGTCCACTAACTCTCTCTCTCTCTCTCTGTAGGCAAGAGTGCGTCTGCGGATCTCGAGAAGTCGATGCTCGCGAAGCTCAAAGCAGAGTGCGGTCCCGCATTCACTGCTAAGCTGGACGGAATGTTCACGGACATCGATCTCTCGAAACAGTGTCAGACCACCTTCGCCGCTCACACTGCACGCACCAGTACCCCGTCCTCGAGCAGTGCGAGAGTGCGTGACGACGTCACAGGCTTCGAGTACCCCGAGCCAGAGTTCGAAGTGCAATTGTTGACGGCGGGGAACTGGCCCACGGTGAACGACCCCTCGGCCGCCACTATGAAGCTGCCCGCAGAGCTGGTAGTGCTGAGGGACCGGTTCGAGTCATTCTACCACAGCGCATTCCAGGGACGCAAACTGGTGTGGACGCACTTGCTAGAGAGGTGCGTCGTGAGTGCGTTCTTCCCTAAAGGCCGCAAGACACTCGAAGTCTCTCTCTTCCAAGCGCTCGTCCTGCGCTGCTTCAACGGCGCGACCGCACCGCGTCTCTCTCTCGCAGATGTGCGGGAGCGGACAGGTATCGAGACGGACGAACTGCGTCGCACTCTGCAGTCCCTCGCCTGTGGTATGATTGGTACACGCGTGTTAACAAAGGATCCAAAGGGCAAAGACGTCGAAGACAGCGACCACTTCGTATTCAACGCGGACTTTACGAACAAATTGAATCGCATTAAAATCAACACCATACAAGTAAGTGAATGTGAGGGTGTATGTATGTGCGTCCATATTCACTGACTCTCTCTGTCTGTCTGTTTCTCTCTCTCTCTCTCTCTATCACAGGCGAAGGAGAACAATGTCGAAGACATTCAAAAGACTCTCGACGAAGTGGCGAAAGACCGCACGTACCAGATGGACGCAGTGGTGGTGCGAGTGATGAAGAGTCGCAAGAGACTCTCTCACGCGCTGCTCATCAGCGAAGTCATGGCGCAGTTGCGGTTCCCCGCGGGCAATGCCGATATTAAGAAGAGAATCGAGTCACTGATCGAGAGAGACTATCTCGAGAGAGACCCCGATGACAATGCATTCTACAAGTATCTCGCATAGTCTCTCTCTCTCCTTCTCTTCGACCCATCGTGTGTATAGATATAGTCTCTTGCCCATGCATTGTGCCTCCTTGTAAGTAGAATCTCTCCATATGTGCGTATGTTGTAGATATTATAGTGTGTTTGTCTGTATGTGCTTGATCTTTTGAGAGATATTTGGTAGCCTAACATAGCAGAGTTGTAGACTTTATTGTACTTATTGACTAACTATTCAATCAAACAAGCAATAAAAGTATAGAATGTTATCATCATAACTGTAGTCAAGGGATTAATTTACATGCACACAACTGTCGCTGTATCCTTTTCTATTCTATCGCTATTTACCATCACCTTTAGACAAACCAAATATTCGCTCCAGTTTCTGCTGCCATTTAGGCTTATCATCGGTATACACTGGTTGATCCTTCTTCTTTGTATCGGCTTGTGATCCCTCTTCCTTCTCTTCGCTGATCATTCCCAGCGACTTTTCAATCATTTTCTTCAAATCGTACACACGCGCCAGTTTGTCTTGCCATGTCATGTTTGCCTTTCTCTCCTTCTCTTCCTCACTTTCCTCTCCAAAGATATCATCATAGGCCTTCGCAGCATCTTGCTCTAATTGTTCTCGCTCTATGCATTGCTCTTCAGTCTCTGGTTGCGGTAGTGGAATGATGCCGAGCTCAGCGATCTTCTGCTTCGCCACTCGTCCAAATGTTGGAGCATCTTGGATACCTGTAGTGTATACGAACAAGGTCCCAGCACCTATCGCTGTACCAAAGCAGAGTGCAGTGCCCCAGAAAAAGGCTTTTGCTCCAAAGGCCATGCCCTCGATATCGTTCACTACGCTCTTCATCGTCTGCTTCTCGTGCTTCACTGCCCGCCGTACGCCAAGAAGGAGACCGATGGCAAAGATGCTGAGAGAACCAAGTAGAAATGTGGACTGACTCATTATGGGTGGTGGACTTGTTGCTGGAGAAGAGGAGGATGAAGGCGGTGATGGTAAAGGGGCTCTACCACTACCGCTACTACTTCCTTCACCACCATCTCTTGAATAGAGAGGTTTGCCTACGACACCGTCACAACGCGCAAATCGGCCAATCGAAAGCATCTTTCAGGATTGACCCAGTGAATTGTAAAAATTGTATTGGATTGGCGACTGGCGTAGGGTTTGGCTGAATTATGGAATTCCTTTCAATTGATAAGGAATTCCGCTTCCAACGGACAAAACAAATCCACACAAATCAACCAACAAAAATCGCCATTCGCCCGCCCCTCTGATGACACCTGCTCGAAATAATTCAATCAACCTCTCGTCAGTGCACCGTGTTCCAACCTTCGACTTGCTGTATTGATCATTCCACGACCCTTAATCATCGCATCAGGTGGTTTTCATGGAGATCCGTTGGTGAAGTCTTTCTCTTTTTCAGTTTCAGTTTTCAAATAATAATTTTGCGGAACATACCGTTGCATCTCGTCTTCACAACCGAGAAAGCGAGGCTAAGTAAGTCCCTCCTTTGTGATGCATCTGCTCAGACTCTTTGTCTGCTGCGCTGCTGATGCGGTGCCTCCGGCAGCACCACCTGAAGAGGTTGTGCCTTCCACGGCCACCACCGTTGTCAGTGATCAGTCAAACTCTGCCGCGACATCTTCAAGGTTCCCCGACTCTGAGATAGTCTCAACTACAGAAGCAACTGGTACTGGAGAGAGGCAAATCGAGTCGTCCAGCTCGTCGTCGACATCTTCTCCGCGCAATGGCGTCGCTGGCGTTACTGTGGGACTCTCTCCCGAGGAAGAGGCGCGGCGGAAACAGAAGAGCAAAGAAATCGCCGATGCCATCGCTCTGTCCCTCGCGATACCCTCGCGGACAGTGTCATGCGACGCGATTCTCATAGACACGTCGAGCAGAGGCACATCTCCACTCGCTTCTCCCACGGTCGCCGCTACCACTGCCTCGTCGTCTGGCGCGAACTCCTCGTCTTCCGGTAAAGCATCGCCACCGCGATTCTTCTCGTCTTCCACTACTCCCGCCACTCCTTCCAGTACAAGCAGTGCGGGCGTTCGTGCAACGTCCAGTGGTCCCTCAGTAGTGCCTTCGACTGTCTCTCCTGCCAACGCCGCCGTCACTTCCTCGAGTGCCCCGACAAAGCCCGCTAATCCGCCCCCGAGGCCCTTCCTAGTCCCCCGATCGGCCTCGACTAGTGCCGTCACGGCTCTGGCACGGAGAGAGAAGGATCAGCCGCACGGTCAGACCGCCCCAGGCAGTGTCCCGACGCTCACTCGTCCCACCACACTCACCCCGAGGGTGCGGGGCCGGTCCCTCAGCTCTAGTCGCACGCCTTCGCAGAGACAACTCTCATCGCGACAACAGCTGAACGTGCTGAAGTCCGCGATATACAAGTCTCTCTCTCCGCAGTGGGACGCGCTATTGGCTGTGCTAGTCAGCGCAGAGCACTGCCCGCACTGCGATAGAGACACTCTGCTACTTATCGCACAGCGAATGGCCAAGAAAGTCCTCGACTTCTATGTCTCCGCCGCACTGGACTTAGAGTTGAACATACGCACTACCTCGGGGGAGTTGATTCTCCCCGGGGCGACGTTGTCTCTGCTCTCTCTCGAGACTCTGCCGAAGCTCTACGACGACCTCTTCGTGTCGTCGTTGGAATCGATATCCGCAGACAGTGGTGCGTCCGAGGACGCACTGAATGACTACCAAAAGGCGCGCAGACTGTTGTTTCTCAGACTGTTGGTCGACGTGCACGAGATACTGAGAGACCTCGTGCCCTCCACACTGCTGCTATCCGCCACCATGGCAGTCGCATCGTCGCACATTCAGCAGATCATGCTCAGCGCCGCACCCGCATCCACACTGTCTCGGTCTCTTTCTCCGTCCCCCGTTACATCTTCCGCCACTCTGATGTCCCAGTCCCCCGTGTCGTCTCTCTCTCCCGCAGAGTCTCTCTTACTCGAAGACAGTCCGAACTCGAGTGTGTCTCTCTCTCTCCCTTCGCCGCCGACCACTGCCCACGCTTTACTGACCGCGTCGTCGTCGTTCACTCTCTCGTCCCGCGGATCGGACTCTCACTCTCTCTCGCACTCTGACAGTATCGACCTCGACCCTGTAGTCCTCGGCCTCGCACCGCTCTCTCTCCCCCCGCCACCGCCGCTCTCTACTCCGCCGCACAGTAGAGGCCGCAGCCCACTGTCCGCGCTCTCGTCCGCGTCAAACAGTGCAGCGTCTCTGACTCTCTCTGCGTCGTCTTCTTCGTCGTCGCTGACGTCTCCCTCTCTCTCTGTGCCGTCGCAGCCGTCGTCGTACTCGCTACTCGCTCTGCTCGAACAGAAGGCGAAGGCCAAGGACGACTCAGAAACAGCCGCCGCGGCCTCTGCTGCAGCGACACTGCTCTCTCCCGCCTGTTTCCCTCCCAGCGAGGCAGTGCTACTCACTCTGAGAGAGGAACTGAGCAAGTTCGAGTCGACTTTCGGGGAACTGCCGTTAGTCGATTGCAAGTTGTTCGTGCGTCCAGGATCGTCTCTGGCGTCTCTTACTGCGAGTAACGCAAACTCTCGCGGTCGATCGCCTTCTCTCACTTCTCAGTGCTCGTCTCTCTCTAGTGTGAGCGGGTGTCTGAGCGAGAAGACCAACAGCAACGCCTCAACTGCGACTCTCACTCGCAAAAAGAGCGTGCGGTTCCGCGACCCGCTAATCACGGTGTTCGCTGCGAAGACTAGTACTCGCAGGGAGTACTGGTCAGAGCTGCTCGCGGATGTGGACGAGATCGCCGGAGACGATTTGGATGACGATGACGCGTCATTCAATGTGCTCGTCTAACCGAGAGAGAGAGAGAGAGAGAGATAGGTAGTGGTCATAATAGAGTTAGGTAGATAGAGGTTCCCTGTTCTTGTACATAGATTGTGCGTATAGTTGTAGATTAATCCCGCTTGTAATGATAGTGTTAATGTAGCCTTTCGCATGTAATGTGTATGATGTACAGTATGTAGGGAGTTAGCAGGATATCGATATGCTGTCGTGTTTGTAGAGTCTGTGCAGTGAGTGATTACATCCGTCTCTCTGTGGAAGGTGGATCCGATTGATTGTGATGTAACTTAATGAGAGGGAATCGCCCGAAGATAGAGAGACAGACAGAGTGTGAGTGTGTAGGCAGTCGATTGTCTCCCAGTCGCAGTCAATCCACTGGTTTGTGACCGCTGCATACGCTGTACTGTGCGAGAAGTAGAGGGAACGTGTTCCATAGTGTTGGAGCAGCAATGCATGCCATCAGTGCATTCACAATCATTGAGTGCGAGTCGATCATTGTGCATTTAGTTATCTAGATAGTAGTAATTATAGTTAGTAGTTTGTGTAGGATAGTTAGTCTACTGTTTATTATCACGTTCAATGTTGCCGCGTTTTACTCTCTTCCTTGTCGTTGTCCCCTATACCGTTGCTTGTGTAGAGGACAATTTTGTGTATAGTGTCGCGCCTGCTCACGCCAGGTAGTGATAATCAACTATTCATAGCCCTGTAGTGCTGTATTCCCACTAGCATATTGCTTCCTCATGGCTTCGGGATGCCTGCCACGCGCCGCTAGTCTTGCCGTTGTTTGTAAATTAGTGACATGATGCCATAGCATAGATGCATGTATATATGCTGTAACTGACTCATTAACTGTGTTTAATTGCTAATCAATATCAATAGCAAAGTCTGCAAACGGGTATTATTAAGTTAACATCATTGTGAAGGCGCACACATACTACACTCAGTGCACACCTCATAGACGGCGACCAACATTGACCTGGACTCATGAGTGCTCACACACATACACAGAGACAAAATGCTATAAAAAAGACTATAATTGGACACAGTATACACTAGTGTACCAAGGATTCAGGAGGTAAAAAGAGTCGACGTAGAAAGTATAAGAAATCACAAAACATACACATTACACGATAACACATAGAAAAGCACAATAACGACTATATTGTAATCTATATATGAAGAGAGAGTCTCGTTACACATTACATGACAATGAGGAGACTATAAATATTACATTTTACAGCTAGATACATAGAATATCTCGATATTACACACAATGAAGGCTCAGACGAACACACGCACAGCTATATCTGGAGGTCGAGAGAGTGTCCGCGCATCGAGTAGAGACTCTCCGAGAGAGACGACGCGCCGCCCTTCGACGACTGCGACGACCGACGAATGAACGAGATCGACCGCAGCGACTTAGTGTGAGAGAGTACGTGACTCTGTGCGTGCGTCGAGGGAGGGGGAGTACTCACGGACGCACTGTTCTCTTTCGCTGACCGCGGCGTGCAAGGCGTGGCCTTAGCGCTGCCTCTCTCTCTCTCTTTGTCGCGGCGCTTCTTCGATGATTTGCGACTGCTAGTTTCCACCCCAATAGGGTTATTCTCTTCGTTGAGGTCTAGTTTGCTGACGGGGGACTGAGGTGCGTCTCTCTCGGTCTCTCTCAGTCGCGCTTTCTCTCTCTCTCTCTCTATCGCGCGGCGACTCGGACGGAAAGGCGGTTGGAACAGCCCCGGGGCGTCGCGGTCGAGTCCCTCGTAGTCGCGATGCACCGTGACAAACGCCTGGAACCGACGCACTAGGTTGTTCCTCACAGAGAGAGTGGGCACGGGCAGCACTAGAATAGTCTCAGACGCGATTATCGACACGTACAGAGTGTCTTCGCCGCCGTCTATCGTGCTCGAGATCTTCCCGGGGCGAATTTCGCTGACGTCGTCGACGTCGATCTGACGGTCGTGCGTCGTGACGTCGTGCGTCCACCGAGGCATCAGAGAGTCGGACATCGCACTCACGGACACACCAGAGTCTCTCAATTGCGAGAGAGAGAGCGAGAGAGAGAGGTGCTCGGACTCTCTGTCCGTCTGTTCCCCGTCACTGACCTCTCCCTCGGTGCTGTACTCACTGTAGTCGGACGAGTCGCCCTCGGCGTCGCTCTCGCTCAGCGCAGGGTCCGCGACTCTCGGCAATGACGTGAGGTCGTCGCCCCCGGGCATGTCTGAGAACGACGTGCGCTCCTCTAGGTCGGACGCACTAACAGTGTGCGTCTGCGGGAGAGAGAGAGGCGGCACAGCAGGCGGAGGGACAGGCACAGCGGCGGGGGACTCGAGGCACTTTATTGAGAGAGCGCGTTTGTCCGGCAAATACTGCAGTCGCTTGTGAGTGATCTGCAGCGTGCCATAGTGAGGGGAGAAGTTCTCTTCGTCGACTTCGATGCCCGCGACTAGCAGTTTCTCGATCTTGTCAGCGTCTCCTCTCACCTTGGCAGACACACCCCTATTGGGGTACGAAGGCTTCACTGAGGCGTGCGGCGCGACGCGAGAGAATCGGCGGCCGCGGCGGGCGAGTTCGTTCGTCGAAAGCGACTGCAACACCAACAGATTGAGCATGTCGATGAAGAGGGACCGGTCTATCGCATTCACTGACGACAAGGGCGTTGCTGCGTGCGTATTTCCAGAGGCGAAGGGTCGGGCAGTGCCGGCGAGGGACTGATCGTTCTGCCCCGGGGCGTGCAGTAGTTGGAGAGAGAGAGTCCTCTCACTGCCCACTATGGCGAGGCAGCGATCGGGCCGGTACGCGCTAGAGTCAGTGAAAAAGCGCTTAAGCAGCTTCGGAGACGATGTTCTACTCGTGTACCGACGGAACGCATGCGCGGACGCACCTCTCCGCACCTCAGCGATGTCACTGACAAATATGCCGTTGGACAGTCTCTCGTCCTCGTGTTCCTTCGGCAACTCGAACACACTGCGCGGGGCGAGACAGACGCGGGACAAAGCGGGCTCTTCGCAGACGTCGAGCCACAGGACGTACACCTCTGGACGCACTTTGCGGCGACGACCGCTGTGCGAGTGCGAGTGATCGAAGAGGTGGTCGATATTGTACACTTCTACGCCGTTCTCCATCTTGTACACAAAGTCCATGAGCTCTTTACTGTAGAACCGCAGTAGACGCTATTGAGAGAGAGAGAGAGAGAGAGAGTCACAGAGTGACAGACTAACAGCGGACATTCACTTACGAGGTTGAGCATCTTCTTTGCCATGTACACGCGATAGAGGTGAACGATCTTGTTGACGAGGGACCCGAGCCAGGCGACGTGTTTGTGCGCGTCAATGAATACGCTGAGCGGGTCGTACTCTGAGAAGTCAATGTTGGCCACGACCTCCTTCACAAAGGCCTCAATAT
>JACCEA011049995.1_pt1 | contig 16839 bp, 18 predicted proteins | sample 7449851 | NCBI WGS metagenome assembly JACCEA01 (sample SAMN15323453, study PRJNA562643) | freshwater metagenome | isolation source: river surface water | place: USA:Blue River Watershed | collected 2017-08-18 | reverse complement strand
GTATAAATCAGATAAATTACCTTATGGTTCTAAATAATAATTTTATTATTAAATTAATTATTTTTGAAAATATTTATTAATATTAATTAAAATATTCAAAAATCCTTTATGAAAATTAAATTGTAAATTTATATTAGATAAATTATTTTTAATTTTACCACGACTTTTTTGTGTATTATAATAATTTATATCTTCTAATGATATATCATAAAGTTTACATACATCTTCTAATTTTAGATTATCTCTTTTCATTATTTCTGAAGAATTTAATATAATTCGTGATTTTATAGCATGAATTGTACGTTGATGTTTACAAGCAATATCTTCTATTTTTTCACCATTTAATACACTTTTCATAAGTTTATTATCTTCTTCTTCATTCCATTTAGTTCCTGCCCGAGATGTATTATGAAAATTCATATTGAATTTAATAATATTTTAAAAATAAAAAAATATAAATAGTTTTCAAATTTTTATTTTGTACCTGAACTACCAAATCCACCTTCACCTCGTGTCGTTTCATCCAAAGTTTCAACTTGAATACCATTCATTAATATTAGTTGTCTAGGAATTAGTTGTACTAAACGAATTGGTAATTCTAGTTCTTTTGCATTTGGATTTACTTTAATTAATGCTACTTTTATTGAACCTCGATATGATTCGTCAATTATACCAATATTATTTGCCATCATATATCCAGATTTTGAAATTGAACTTCTACCTACTACTTCAAAATAATAACCTTCTGGTGGAGATACTGCAATACCAGTATCATACATAGTTACACCATTTTCTTCTTTAATTTTTTCAATTAAATATAAATCATAACCAGTATCTGTTAAATATGCTTTTTTTGGTTCTATAGCATTAGATAAAGTTTTAACATATTTAAAATTAATCATTTTATTATTACTATAGTTACTTATTTATATAGAATAATCAAATTTTTTATTTTCTTTTTGTATTATTCATAAATAATTGATGGTGAATTGAACAACATTTATTATTATCACAAGCAATATAATTTCTAAATGTATTAGTTTTACATGGTTTTATTGTATTATAATCTGTCATTCTTGCATCTGAAAAATAAGAATATCCTACAACTGGTTTTAAATTATCACAAATAATTCCATTACCCCCTCTAGCATTAATTAATTCATTGCATATATTTCTTTCAGAATCAGCATATCTTGTGATATTTTCAATATTTATATTTCTAATTTCAACAGGTCTTGTATTATTAAATTGTTGAAATTCAACATCATAATTATATTTATTAGCTTTAAACCACATTTCAGCACGATTATTACAAATCATTTGATCTGACATTTCTAAATATTTCATTTTATTTATTATATTACTTAGAAATATATAGTAAATGAAAATACAAAATAAAGATTTAAAAAATTTTAATGAACTACTTAAAAAAAATAACTCAATTATTTTAATTCATGCTGATTGGTGCATTCATTGTCAATTATTCAAGCCTATATGGGAAAAAACTTTAAAAGATCTTAAAAATAAATTAAATTTACAATTCTTTTCAATAGAAAGTGAAGTATTAAAAGATTTACAAGAAAAAAATGTTAAATTATTTAATTATATTACTACTACTCCTGCTGAAAAAAGTATATATTTTCCTAAAATTATGATTATATCTAAAACAAATAAAGGAACACTTAAAAGAAAAGTTTATATTGGAAATAGAGATTATGATGAATTTACTAAATATTTAATTGAAAAATTTAGTAAATAGGTTGTGTAAAATCTGTTTTAGGTAATTCTACAAATTCATATGGTGTTTCGTTAAGTAAAGGTGAATTAAATTTTAATTCATTAGGAATATCATAAACACTTCTTAATTTATTTCCTACTACAATATCATTTGATAAATTTATTTTTATATCATAATTTCTATTTGAAGGAATTATATAAAATTCAGAATTATTTCTATCTTTTTCTAATCCAAATAATTTCCAAGTATTACCTCCTTTATCTTCTTTTTCATCTTTATTTATTAAATAACCTATTTGTCTATATCTATCTTCATGTATTTTAGTTGGAATATATAAATCACGAGTATTAATTTTTTTTATTATAGAATCATGTATATCACTTGTAGTTCTATTTAAAGGTGGATGTAATTGATCATATAAAACCCTATAATCTCTTTCTGATGATACTTTTGAATTGACATTTTGTTCTTGATTATTATTTTCTTTTATTATTTGAATACTTGGTTTTATATTTGATACTAAAACTAATAATATTAACAAAAATAATGCAAATATTGATAAAAACAATATTATAATATTTTGATTCTTCATTTACAAATATTTAAGAAAAAATTATTTTATTAATAATAATGAATAATTTAGAAAACGAAACTTATAAAAAAACTTTATTAGAAAGTTATTTAAAACAACAACAACCTATTACAAATATGACTTCTCAAAATAGAGATTTGGTAAAATTTGATAATGTTGATGATAATATTAATATGGAACAATTTAAAGAGTTAGTTAAAAAATGGATTGAAATTGATAATGCAATAAAAAAAGCTTCTGAAATTATAAAAGAAAGAAAAATAATTAGAGATAAATTATCTCAAGTTATAAGTAATTTTATGTTCAAATATAATATTGAAGATCTTAATACAAAAGATGGAGTTAAAATTCGTTGTAAAGTTTCCAACATTAAAAAACCTATAAATAAAACCTTTATTAAAGATAAAATTTCAGAAATTTTTTCTGAAGATGAAAAAAAGAGAGAAGAAGTTATTAAAAAAATATATGAAGAAGAACGTGGTGTAATTCAAAAAGTTGGTTTAAGAAGACTAAAAATTTCTAATCAATAATAACATCATATATATTTTCATCAAATACAACTATACCTGTTCCAGTCCAATGTCCTATTTTTGACACATCTATTTTTTTTAAATTCTGGGGTAAATTATTCCAAAATTCTTGCATTTCTTTATTAACATAAATATCATCTAACATTAAAATTCCTTTGAAATTGTTTTTTATAAGTAATTCTACAAATTTAGTTTCTTGAATACCATCATGAGGATCTATATCTAATAAAATAAAATCAGATTTACTTATATTAACAATATCAAGTTGTCCACTCATTACTTTCATCTTAACATTACTTCTTGATAACGGTGTTAAAAGATTTGGTACATTTATTGGAATCATATTATATATATCATATGTTGTTACATATACTTGTGGATTAGAAGATAAACATAATGCACTTGCACCATGATATGTTCCTACATCGGCAATTTTTGATTCAGGTTTAAGTAAAGAACTAATATATGCTAGTAATTTATAATGTTCTTTACCAGCTGGTTCTTTCATATAATTTAAAAAAGATGGCATATATTGAATATATGGATATAATTCATCAATAATATGTTTATTTATATTATCAGTCTTAATATGTAATATATTTTTTTCAGTCATTTTATTATTCATTAAATATAATAAATCCTTAAGTAAATAAAAATTTGATAATAATATATTCTAATAATTTAGACAGAATGAATAAATCTATTTTAATAGTTGAAAGTCCTGCAAAAGCTAAAATTATTGGAAAATATTTAAATTCTAATGAAAATCTTAAACATTTTGGTAAATTCGAAGTTCTTTCATCTATGGGTCATATTAGAGATTTAGATAAAAAAAATTTAGGTATTGATATTGATAATAATTTTTTACCTAAATATATTATTATTGATAATAAAAAAGATTTAGTTAAAAATTTAATTAATAAAATTAAAGATGCTGATATGGTGTGGTTAGCAAGTGATTATGACAGAGAAGGAGAATCTATAGCTTTTCATCTAAAAGAAACATTAAAACTAAAAAAATATAAAAGAATTACATTTACAGAAATTACTCCTAAGGCACTTGAAAATGCTATATTACATCCTAGATTAATTGATGATAGACTTGTCGATGCTCAAGAAACAAGAAGATTTTTAGATAGAATTGTTGGTTTTAAATTATCACCTTTATTATGGAAACAATTTAAATCAGATTCTTGGTCTGGATTATCAGCAGGAAGAGTTCAATCAGCTGTTCTTAATATTATAATTGATAAAGAATTTGAAATTAATAATTTTGAATCTCAATCTTATTGGCATTATTTAGGTGATTTTATATTAAAATTATCTAATGAAGAACATGATTTTAATAATCTTGATTTATACAAAGGTAATACTATTTTAAAAATTTTAGAAAAAAATCAAACTTTAAAAATTATAAACAATATTCAGAATAATTATTCTATTAATAATATTACTCAAAAAGAAATTAAAAAATCTCCTGATATGCCATTTATTACATCATCACTTCAACAAGAGGCTAGTTCTAAACTTGGATTTTCCCTTAAAAAAACAATGAATATAGCACAAGAATTATATGAAAAAGGTTTTATTACATATATGAGAACTGATTCATATAATATTTCAGATGATTTCAAAAAAAATGCTCAAGATTTTATTTATAATAAATATGGTTCAAAATATTGGAGTGGAGGAATTCAAAAAAAATCTGTTAAAAATTCTCAAGAAGCACATGAAGCTATTAGACCAACGAATATTAAATTAACAGAAGATGAGTTAAAATTATCAAATGAATGTAATAAACTTTATTCTCTAATTAGAAATAGAACTATTGCTTACTTTATGACTCAATGTATTATGGATGAATTATCATTTCATATTTATGATTCTTCTTTCAGTAATGATATGTATTTTAAATCTACAATATCAAAAATTAAATTCAATGGATATATGATAATTTATGGACATAAAAATGATAATTATGATTTCAATAAATTTTTAAATATTTTTAAAGAAAATAAATATAAAATAATAAATCAATATATCAAAGCTAAAAATACATGGACAAATCCACCAGCAAGATTCAATGAAAGTTCCTTAGTTAAAATCTTAGAAAAAGAAGGTATTGGACGACCAAGCACTTATTCAAATATTTTAAGTAAATTATTTGATAAAAATTATATAGTTAAAACTGATATTCAAGGTAGTGAAAAAAAAACTACAGATTATATTTATAAAAATAATAAAATAGAAGAAAAAAATAATATTATTATGAATGGTGAAGAAAAATCAAAAATAATACCAACTAATACAGGAATAGAAATAAATAAATTTTTAGAAAAAAATTTTGATTATATTTTAGACAAAACATTTACTGCTAATATGGAATCTGATTTAGATAAAATTGCTTTAGGTGAAAAAAATAAAGACACTATTTTAAATGTATTTTGGAAAAAATTTAATAATGATTTATCTAAATATACAGATAACGTATTATCAATAGATAAAATTAATGTTAGAACAGAACATAAAATATATAAAATAAATGATATTTCCTATATTGTAAGGATGGCTAAATATGGTCCTGTTATTGAATACAAAAATAATAATCAAACTAAATATATCAATTTAAAGTCATATATGCAAATAACAAAAAAACAATTAAATGATATTGATAAAAACGATATTGAATTATTAATTAATACACCAATTAATATAGGTAAAATAGATAATATTAATGCTTATTTTACTTATGGTCCTTATGGTTTTTATATAAAGTATAATAATTTAAATATTAATTTACCATATAAAATAACTATTAATTTTATAAAAAATAAAGAATTTGATATTAAAGATATTAAATCTGCTATTGCTTATCATGATAAAAAATTAAAAAAAACTATAAATACTCCATAAATTTATATTTAGATATTGGTTCAATCATTATTGAAGTAAATATTAATTCATTTTCGTTTTCATTTTCTTTATTATTTACTATAATAATTCCTTTATTTTCCTGTAAATAATTAGTATATGTATAAATATGTGATTCTTTATATTCATAATTATCAATTTCTTTTTTTTTTATTTTGAGATATCCTAAATAACAACTATTATTTTCTATTATATTATAAGTCATATCTCTCATGTTTTGAATTAATTTGATATGGTGACCAACTTTACTCAAACCCTTATTAATAAAGGAAATATTATTATTTAATTTATAAGAAATTATACTTTCAGCATCTTTATAATTAATAAATCCAATTATATATTTTCGATTAGAATAATTTAATTTAAGAATTTTTTTTGTATCATTAGTTTTATTAATTTGATAAATTTTATTATTCATTAGATTTACTTTCTATTTCTAAATATTTTCTAAATTCCTTTAAATTATTATATAATTCATTTTTATTTTCAGCAAATAATATTTCTTTTGAATTCTTACATAATATATTATGCATATTTTGATAAAATAATTTATTATATAATTCGGGAGTATTTCTTCTGTATATTAAATGAATATATGGAAAATATGAATTAAAAAAATTAAATCCACCAATAGTTGAAATACTCCCGACAGAATTAGCAAGTATAATACATTTTAATGTATTAAAATCATAATCATTTTCATAAATTTTTAATAAATCTTCATATATTAAAACGTTTTGACTATAATTTTTTCTTATTAAATCTTTTTCATATAATTCAAATGAATCTTGTTCATTATGATCAGTTGAATATCCTGGTAAATTTAAATCATTACTTCTAATATAAATTAGTATATATTTATCTTTAAATAAATTTATCATATATTTAAGTTCATCTATATCAAAAAAATTACGCGGATTTTCACCCCATTCAGAATTATATTTATTATTAATAACAATAAATGGTTTATTAAATTTTATTTTATATTTTTTATAATGTTGATAAAAATCTGGTGGTTTAAAATATATTGGTAATTTATAATTTAAATCAGAAAATAATTTATCTTCATTTTGCAAATCTTCAGGTAAAAATTTACGAAATTCTGGTCTAATCCAATACCTTTTTTCATTTTTATAAATTATATCTTCATCATTTAAAAAATAATAATATGATTTCATACCATCATATATTTTAACTTTAAAATTTAATTTGTTATTAATTTTTAGATGATATATATATGGTATAAAAGTAGAAACTTCTATTCCATATTCTCCTAAATATTCTTTTATTTCTGTCATCTTATGTATTTAGTATATATTTGAAATATACTTAACTATAAATTTTAAATTTTAAAATAAATAATGAAAATATTAATAATTGGTAGTGAAGGTTATATAGGATCTTTTTTAAATAATCGTTATAAAAATTTATACAATATTAAATGTATTGATATAAAAATAAATAAATTTGGTAGAGAGATTACAGAAGAAGAAATAAGAGAAAATAATATTATTATTTATTTGGGTGGTTTATCAGGTAGAAAACAATGTGAAGATAAAACAAAAGAAGAAGTATATTTTGAAAATGTAGATGATATTTTAAATGTTATTCATAAAATGAATAAAAATCAACTTATTATATATGCTTCTTCTGCTTCCTTATTAGAAGGTTCACATGATATTCCTGTTGATGAAAATTATGAAATTAAACAAGATTTATTAGATAAATATGCTGAATCAATGATGTTAAGAGAAAAAGCTATAAAAAATATAAATAATACAAATACTATTGGATTAAGATTTGGAACAGTCATTGGAATATCTCCAAATCAAAGAGTAGATTTAGTTCACATTGCTATGATGAAATCAGCAATTCGAAAAGGTATTGTTAATGTTGTAAATCCAAAATGTTATAGATCAATTTTATCAATACAAGATTTAGCTGATGTATTTTCAAAAATTATTCATAATTATGAAAATATTAAAGGTAATAATATATATAATATTGGTTCATTTAATGGTTGTATTATGTCATTTGCAAAAAATATAACTGATTATACACATTCTAAATTGAATATTATTAGTGATAATGGATTATCTGGATTTTCTATGGATAATTTAAAATTCTGTAAAGATTTTAATTTTATCTTTAGAGGAAATAATTTATTATTAATTAAAGAATTATCAAATAATATAAATTACATATGTAAAAATGAAATTGAATATGAATATACTTGTAGAGTTTGTAAATCTAATAAATTAAAAACTATAATTGATTTAGGTTTTCAACCTCTTGCAAATAATTATGTAAGTGAACCTACCATTCAAGATCAATATCCTCTATGTTTAGTTAGATGTATAGATTGTAACCATACCCAATTAAATTATACTGTAAAACCTGAAATTATGTTTAAAAATTATCAGTATAATAGTGGAACATCATATACATTAAGAAAATATTTTGAAACACTTGCTTATAAAATAAATTCCGAAGTAAATACTAACAATAAAAATAAAATTATTTTAGAATTAGCTTGTAATGATGGTAGTCAACTCGATGAATTTAAAAAATTAAACTGGATTACATATGGTGTTGATCCTGCAGAAAATCTTGTTGATTTAGGAACAAAAAACGGTCATAAGATTTTTTGTGGATTTTGGGGAGTAGATTCATTTAATGAATTGCCAGATAATATTGATGTTATTTTGGCTCAAAATGTACTAGCACATGTTCCAGATCCGATTATGTTTCTTAAAAAATGTTATGAATATATGAATGAAAAAACATATTTATATATTCAGACATCACAATGTAATATGTATATCAATGGAGAATTTGATACTATATATCATGAACATTTATCATTCTTTACAATAGCTTCTATGATGGAAGCATGTAAAATTTCTAATTTAAGTATTATTGAAATTTTGAAACAACCTATTCATGGAACATCTTATTTATTTAAAATTGTTAAAATGAACGAAAATAATAGTTCTCATTCCACACAAGCTAAAATTGAACATTTAAATGAAAAAAAAATAGGATTATATAATGATGAATTTTATTCAAATTATTGTAAAAGAATTCAATCTATTAAGTCATTTGTTTTAAATGAAATAGAAAAAGCTATTAAAGATAATTATCCTATAATTGGTTATGGAGCAGCAGCTAAAGGTATGACACTTATCAATTATTTTGATATAACATGTTTAGATTATATTATTGATGATGCAACTATGAAACATAATAAATATACACCAGGTAAAAATATTATTATAAAAGAACCAAAATATTTAGAAACTGATAATCGTAATTTATGTATTATTGTTTTTGCTTGGAATTTTTTTGATGAAATAGTTGAAAATATTAAAAAATATAGAAAAAATATCGATAAACAATTAAGAATTATATCTGTATTCCCTACACCAAAAATAATTTATTTATAATAATAAAATTTAAAAATTTGAAAATTATTTTTATTTTTTACAAATTAAAATTATAAATTTAAGAATGAATAATTTAGATATTTTTGATAAATATTCTAATCATAATATCAAATTTGAATATGGAACATCTGGATTTAGAGATATTGGTATTAAAATGGAAAATGTAGTTATGAAATGTTCAATGATTATGTCTATTAGAACCAGAAATACAGGTTTAAATTGTGGTATTATGATTACAGCTTCACATAATAAAGCTATTGATAATGGTGTTAAATTAATTGATTATAGTGGTGAGATGATTAATGAAAAATGGGAAAAAATAATTGAAGAATTCGTAAATATTTCAGATAAAAATAAGTCTTATGAATTTCTTGAAAATTTAATCAAAATTTATCCATTAACTTATAATAACTCAAGTTTAATTATAGGTTATGATACACGATCTACAAATATTATGTTATATAATGCTTGTTTAGAAGGAGCTAAATATATGAATAATTCAGTAATTAATATGAATCTAACAACTACACCAGAATTACATTATTATGTAGCATTATCTAATACAAAATTTAATTTCATTAATTATACAGATTATTTACTTCGGATGTTTAAAAATTTATATAAATTTAAAAATCATACAATTTATCATATTGATTGTGCAAATGGTGTTGTTGCAACAAAACTAAATAATATGAAAAATGAACTGAGAAAATTAGGTATTCATATTAATTTATATAATGTCGGTGAAGGAGAATTAAATTATAAATGCGGATCAGATTATGTTGAAAAAGAGAAAAAATTTCCTATTAATATGTATGACATTCCTAATTATAGTAGATGTTTTAGTTATGATGGTGATGGTGATCGATTAGTTAGTTTTACTAAAATAAATGAAAAATTTGTATTGCTTGATGGTGATAGAATTGCTGTTTTATTTGCATCTTTATTTAAAAATATTGATAATAATTATTCTCTAGGTTTTATTCAAACAGCTTATGCTAATGGTGCTTCAACTAATTATATTAAAAATAATTTTAAAAATTTTTCCTTAGTTTGTACTAAAACTGGTGTTAAAAATTTACATAAAGAAGCTCATAAATATGATATAAGTATATATTTTGAAGCTAATGGTCATGGTAGTATTCAAATTAAAAAAAATATTAATAATGAATTTATTCAAAAAATTAGAAATTTAATTAATCAATTAACAGGGGATGCAATTGGAGATATGTTATTATGTATTTATATTATTGAAAATATTTTAAGTTTTGAAGACTGGATTAATTTATACCAAGATTATCCATGTATTCATAATAAATTAAAAGCAGATAGATCAATTTTTAAGACAACAGATGCTGATAGAATTTGTATTGAACCAGTAGGACTCCAAGATGAAATCAATAAAATAGTATTAAAATATAATAATTCTAGAGCATTTATTAGACCATCAGGAACGGAAGATATTGTAAGACTTTATGCAGAAGCTGAAACTAAAGAAGAAGTAGAAAATTTAATGCAAGAGTTTAATAAAATCTGTAAATTTTAGATATGTTCTAATTATCTAATAATTTTATTATTATAATTAAAGTATTTTTAATAATGCAAAATCAAACTTTTGATGAATGGTTAGAATATATTCAAGGCAAAAATGTTAATGATGAAATATATAATTATGTTTCTTCAAGAATTAATTTAAATTTACCATATCGATTATTTATAATTCAAATTAAATCAATTATAAATAATTCTCCATATAAAGATGATAATATTGATATTCAATATATTGCTGATTATTTTAAAGGAAATCATCAAAATGTTATTCCTTTAGATACAAAAAATATGATATTATCATATTATGCTGCATTATATACAATAACTGGAGAAGAATTAGAACAATTTTCTTATTCTTATATTTTACAAAAAATTGCTGAAGAACTTAAAATAAGTAATTTATTTAAATTTCCATCAATACCAAATATTCGTAAAAGAGAATTTGATATAAACTGGACAAATATGATTTCAAAATATCAAGATTAATTAATTTCTAAATATTTTATATTTTTAGAACATTCACAATTATTTATTTCATTACCAGAAATATTTCCAAATGTTTTATTAATACAATCACATTTATTAGGAGATTTTATTAATTTTGAAGGAATACATTTAAAATTATGATTTTTATTAAAACCATCTGGAGCTACTGTAGTTATTAAACCAGTATTTTCTTGAAAATTATTTCCAGGTCTTGTGTTACCTACATATTGATATAATGCTTCTAATGGTGGATTTGCACTTCTTAAATTTATATTTGTCATATAATCTGTATTAGGAATTACTGGAAAATTACCATATGGAGCATTTTTAAGAAAAGGTTCTCCTGTATATAAACCTCCATTTAAACTTCTAGGTGGTTCTTTCATATAATCTTTAATAATTATCGGATTATCTTGATCAGTATCACCAAAAGGATAAGTTGAAAATACCATTTATTTATTATAATATTATAATAAAATGACAAAAAAAAATTTAGATTCTTCTGAATATATTTCAGAAATAATTCAAGAAATTCAATCTTCTAAAGTTAATAATAAAGAAACATATTTTAAAAATCTATATCCTGAATTTGAAAAAAAATATCCGCATTTATTTAAAATGAGTTGCGAAACTATAATCGATAATAACATTTTAAATTTTATGTTATCAAAACTTAATAACATTAAAAATAATAATATTACTCAAAATGATGCTTCTATTGATGTTGGACAAATATTATTTGATAAATATATTGATCCTAAAATAAATAATCCTAAATAATATTTTTATATTCTAAATTATATTTTAAACACCATTTAATACATTTATTTATATGATTTTTTTGAGTTAAATCTATAATTTTATCTTTGTCTTTGTTATCTTTAAAAAAATTAATATAATTTATAGTTCTTTGAATATAATAAATTTGTCTTATTGTATAATAATAATTATAACATATTACATTATAGTAAACATTTACATTTAAATCTACAAAATCAAGTATTTGTTTATGGTTTTTAATATTATTCTCTAAATTTTTTAAAATATTATCATCTTTAATATTATTAAATTTACAACATAATAAATATCTTTCAGAATTTGCTGGTCTACTTGTCAATGGTTTAATAAAGTATATATTTTTATAATATAGATTTAATATTTGAATTAATTTAATAGTATTTTCATTAAAACAATCATATATTTTTAATAAAAATGTTCCATTTTTTTTTTGTAAATTTAAAGCTATATATACCTCACATAATAATAATAATAATGATTGTTCTTCTTGATTATTAAAATCTGAACTAAAATCAAAACCACCATCAGCAGTTATAAAATTTGATTTATTTTTTCCTACATAATTAATAAAATACATTATATTTTCAAAATTAAATATATCACCTGAACCATCTTTACCATAACAAATTTTAAGATTTTTAAAAATAGAATTTTGTATTTTCCAATCAGGAATATTTTTATTATTATTTGATTTTAGTGTAATTCCATAATAATTATCATTTTTATTATTTCTTTTTTTTAATAAAGCTTCTGTAAAACCACCTGGACCTTCCGCAATAAATACAGCATTTATTGATTCTAAATTATCAATATCTATTTCATATTTAAAATCTTCTAAAATTTCCCATAATTTAAAAAAAGATCTACTTACAGGTGAATATTTTGATATATTACCAATATAATTTGGAGAATTATATATTAATTCATATTCATTACTTAGTTTTTTATATTTATCCCATGATCTATTTTTATAATATTCTGTTATTTTGTTTTTAAAATTTGTTAAAATATTATTTAAATTATTATTGATTAAATTTAATTCTGTAAATGAATAAAAATTTGATACAAAATTTGGATTATCATTATCAAGTTTTAATATTAATTTTTTTACCATCATAAAAATATAAACTTAATATATTATTATTAAAATTCCTTAAATTTATTTTTTTTTAACTATTTTTTTTAGGTTTTTTTTCTCTACATTTAATTCATTTTTCTGTTTCTGAAACACAAAGGCCATATTTAAAAATGAATAATCTTTTTCTTCTTTTGATAATATATTTAATAAATTTGAATAATATGATGATGTTTCTTTATCTTCTAAACTAATATTATAAATTTCTTCAAAATTTACTATTTTTATAGGTTTAATATTATATTTTTCAAATTTTCTGATTAATTTAGATATATCCACTAAATATTCAGTTGCTTCTCTTCCTATACTTTCCATATAAATTTTTATTTCTTCACCATAATCAATATTATCAATATCATTATTATTATATATTTTTTTTATATTCCATAATATTCTATCATCTTTAATACCTTGAATAGATTCATTAACCTCAATATTATTTAATTTATTTTTTATTTTATTACCGTCTAAGCAAGCACCAATAAAATAACCACCTTCTTTCAAGTTCATATCAATATTTTCTATAAAATTATCTAAAATTGTCTCTGTTTTAAAGAAATAATGAATAGCAAACATACAACTTACTATACTAAATTTATTTGTAACTAATCCATAATATTTTTCCATACCTTCAATAGATGGATTTATACTCCATAATTGTTTAGCTATCATTTTATCCTCTTTATCTTCCATATTATCAATGTAATTTTTATCTATTATTTTGGAACCATCCATTGTTAAAAATATATATTTTTTATTTTTCATTACTTCATGATTATCTTTATTACTTTTTAATAAACGAGAATATGCGCCATCAATAGGATTTTGTATATTATCTCTTGAATAATCTATTCCAAATACAGTATCTATTCCACAATCTATCCATTTTTTTAAATCACCAGCTTTACCACAAGCAATATCCATAAGTGATTTATCACTATTTTCTAATTTTTTAACAGTAGAATTTATTAAATATTGTTTCTTTACCCAATAACTATGGAAATCCATCATAATACGACTTGCAAATTTATCTCTATTTATATTTCTACTATAATATATCTCAGTTTCAGGTATTTCATAATTGAATAATTTTTTCTCACCACATATAATTTCTGTACTTACTGGATTATGAATACTTCTCCATACATTCATTGCTGGACCAAAATCATTAGGCATAGTTTTATCTGTTCTTACTCTTAAAGGTTTCCATCGTAAAGGAAAACTTATATTTTCATCATTTTTATATGAAAATTCTATAATTAAATCATTATCTATAATTGAATTATCTTTTTCACATAATGTAACACCTTGAGCATTTAATTCAGCATAATATTGTCCTACTAATATACTATCTGTTTCATATGGAACAAATTTTTTAAGAGTATATTTTGTCTCTTGTTTTATATTATTTAAAATATAATCTTTTGCTTTTATTGATTCCCATTTAATTGGTAAATAACCGACATATAAATCATATACTTTATATATTTTAGAATCAATCACAGTTATACTATTTTTTCCTTTATCTGTTTTAACTTCTTTAATTTGAAAATCAATTGTGTTTTCGCTTGGTGGTTTCCATTTAAATACTTTAGACCAAGAACCTATTATTTGAGGATTATCTTTTTTAAATAATCCACCCACTGGTAAATATTTTGGAGTTAAAATTAAACCATCTATATTATAAGGATATTCTCCATTTATTGCCTTATTCCATAAAACATTACATTCATTAAAAATATTTTCAGAATATCTAAATTCTTTAATTATAAATTTTAATTTACTATTTGAAAATTTATTTTTATAAGTTTCATTAAATATTTTTAACAAACCTTCTCTTGAATCTTCTGGTTTATCATCATCAATTAAAGGTAATGATAATATATTTTTATTGTTATAAAAATAAATATCAAATGCAGCAAAAAGTGAAATATTATTATTCATAACATCTTTTTTTATATATTCACCATCAATTAAAGTATTTTTAATATTGTTAAATTTTAAATTTAATGGTTCTACATCTAATTTACTTGATATTAAATAAGCATTACCTATTTCATTAATATAAAATAAATATCTTTCTCCGTCGGCTTTTTCTGTAACTGTATATTCTTTTAATATTGTATTTGTAACACCATCTTGTATAACATTCATTTGTTCAAGAGTAACTGGTTGTGGACCTATAAAAAATTGCCGTGGTTTTACATATATATCATCAGTAACTTTATATTTACTCCATAAAGATAAATATGAATTTATTATTTTATTTTTTTCGCTTTTAGATATCGCATAATCTAAGTTATTTACTACAGCATAACATTCAATTATTTTATTTATCATACTTTTAAATATTATTTCTTCTTCTATATTTTTTTTAATACATTCAATTTCAATTTCATAATAATCTTGAGATGATATTATTCCTGATGTTTTAAATGAACTATGACTATAAAATTCTTTATCGATAAATTTTGATTTTTTTACAATTGTAAAATCATATCTAAATAATTTATCTTTAGATATATAGGAAAATCTTTGTTTAAATCTATATGCTTTATAAGCTTTTTCTAAAGCTACAAGTAATTCTAATTTTTCATTATCTTGAGTTATCATTATCTCATCTTTTAAATCTATTTTAAAATCATAATCATCAATACGTACAACTGAAAATCCTTTTACAAATCTTTTAGACATAATTGTTTCAACTTCATTCAATTCAAGATTATTTTTTTTACAATAATTTTTAATATTATTATCTCCTAATACTGATATTCTATAAGGTTTTTCTTTATTAATAAATAAAATATCTAATACTTTATCATGTATTTTTTCATCTAATCCAAGACTTTTAAAATACTGAATTGTTTTACTGAATTGTTCTTTTGTTAATCTACCGGTATACTTACACTCTAGCTCATAATTATCTGCTTTTAAATAATCAGCAATAGCCTTTTTAATATTTTTATTAGTAAGTATTTGTTGTTCCATTTCTTTTAATAAAATAAGAGGTATTTATTTATGTGCTTCAATAAATACTAATATTTTTTTAATCAATTCTTCTTTATTTAAAAATTTTTTTTTATTTGTATTTTTATCATAAAATGTAATTTCTAAATTTAAGTTTTTTGATAAATCTCTAATTTCATTTAGTAATATTTTATTTAAATCAATATTCTTATATTTATTTACCAATAATTTTGTTATATAATTATTTTCTTTTAAAAATATTTCAAATTTATTATTACTTTCTACAATTTCAATATTTTTATCAAAATTATTATTTATTATTACATTTTTATATACAATATTTTTTTCAAGTATATTAGAAATATATATTAAAAATATATCACAATTTTCTTCTGTAATTTCTTCTAATCCTTTCTTAACATCTTCTAAAGAATATTTATACTTTTTAAAATTGCTTTTTATATATGCTTTATTGTAATTGTCTAAATTTTGAATTAATGTTTTCTTAAAACTTAATAAATGTTCTTTTATTTTTTCATTATTAAATAATGTTATACTTTCATCTAAAAAAGAAGCAACACATAATAACATTTTTTCTTCATATGTATATTTATTATCTTTTGTTAATCTATTTTCTTCATATAATTAATTATTATTTATTTTTT
>JACCEA010656793.1_pt1 | contig 16839 bp, 16 predicted proteins | sample 7449851 | NCBI WGS metagenome assembly JACCEA01 (sample SAMN15323453, study PRJNA562643) | freshwater metagenome | isolation source: river surface water | place: USA:Blue River Watershed | collected 2017-08-18 | reverse complement strand
TGGTGCGGGCTGAGCAGGGCGCTGGTCTGATCCGCAAAGGTCGCCACGGCGGCGCCAGTCAATGTGGCGATGTCAATGACGGTCTTAGGCTTGAAGCGCTCGACATAGGTGAGGGCGTCACACAGCACCAGACGGCCTTCCGCGTCAGTGTTGAGGATTTCGATGGTCAATCCGGACATGCTGGTGACGATATCACCGGGCTTGGTGGCGCCATTGCCCGGCATGTTCTCGGCGGCAGCAATCACGCCGATGACATTGATCGGCAGCCCCAGTTCAGCTACGGCGGTCATGGTGCCGATCACGCTGGCGGCACCGCACATGTCGAATTTCATCTCATCCATGCCCAGTCCCGGCTTGAGGCTGATACCACCGGTGTCGAAGGTGATGCCCTTGCCCACCAGCACATACGGCTTGCTGTCGGCTTTGCTGGCGCCCTTGTATTCGATGACGATCAGTTTGGCTTCTTCCTTCGAGCCGTGGCTGACGGAGAGCAATGACCCCATGCCGAGCTTCTCCATCTGCTTCTCGGTGAGCACCTTGGTGCTCAGGGATTTGTAATGTCCTGCCAGTTTGACAGCAGTGTCGGCGAGGTAGGTTGGCGTGCAGATATTGCCGGGCAGGTTGCCGAGCTCCTTCGCGGCACTCACGCCCTTGGCGATGCTCTCGCCGGCCTTCAGAGCCTCACTCAGCGCCTTGCGATTGGCATCCACGGCACAGCTGACCGCGATGCTCTTGAGGTGGTGGGCAGGCTTCTTCTTGCTCTTGGTGTGATCGTATTGATAGACGTTGCTGTCGCACTCCTGCACCAGTTGCGTGACGGCCCAGGCTCCATCGCGATCCTTCAAAGGCAGCTCCGCCAGCGTAAAGGCGGCATCCTTCGCTGTGGCTTTGAGAAGTGCCTTGATGGCGGCGCCCACCGCTTTGCGAAAGCTGCGTGCATCCAGAGCGCCTTCGTCACCGCAACCAACCAGCAGAACGCGCTTGCACAGGTCGGCCTTGGGATGACAGAACAGGGTGTCGCCCACTTTGCCGCTGACATCGCCGGTCGCCACAATGCGGGTCAATTCACCTTCCAGCAAGGCATCCAGAGTCGCCGCCGGCGCTGTGAGTTTGCCCTTGGTCCAAACACCCACGACTATGCAGTCTGTGGCTTTGGAAGGGATGCTGCCGGACTGTAATGAGTATTTCATGCTAAGTATTTCCCTGATGACGAATGGCAGTGGATCAAGCGTTGGGTACGCTTGGGAGTTGGTCACAATCCTAAAGATTTTCAGTATGTTAAGCAATAGAAGAGGGTGAGGCTGGGGTGGGCCGGGGTAAAGAAGTGTACTTATCAGGCGACGGTGATTAGAATTGGCGGCCTTATCGACGGGTGGATTGCCGATGTCTGGCAACTGACAACAACACACACCACCTGCATGCCCTGTCGGGCCATTTACTCTTACCATGGGGTCTGTATGCCACGCGTCAAAATCAGCATGCCTGAAGAATTCCTGTTCACTATGCGTTATCCGGTCGGCATCAGTGATCTCAACTATGCCAAGCACTTGAACAGTGTGGCCATGGTGCACATCGTGCACGAGGCACGCCTGCAGTTTCTGGCCAACCTGGGATTTACGGAGGCAAACATTTTCGGTCTGGGTATGGTCGTCACGGATCTCGCAGTCGACTATCGCTCCGAGTCATTCGCCAATGACCTGCTGATCATCGACGTTGGCGTAGGTCGCTTCAATCGCTACGGCTGTGATGTGTGTTTTCAGATCACCAATTCCGCGCTTGACCGCGTGGTCTGCAATGCCAAGATGGGCGTGGTGTTCTTCGATTTCGACAAGCACAAGATTGCGCCTGTTCCCAAGGCCTTCCGTGAGTTGCTGGGCCAGAACGAGGATTCCCTCTGAGTAACGTTGCCGCCAGGGTTTCCTTGTGATCATATTCCGCTATCTGGGCAGACAGATTTTCCAGGTGATGGCCGCTGTCACGGTCATCCTGCTGGTAGTCGCCATGATTACCCGTTTCCTGGGTTATCTCAGTCAGGCTGTAGCGGGGGAGATTACCTCCGACATCCTGGCGTTGCTCATGCTTTATCGTCTGCCTGAATTCCTGCTGGTCATTCTTCCGTTTGCCCTGTTTCTCGGCATTTTGCTCGCGTATGGGCGCATGTACGCAGACAACGAAATGACCGTGCTCAGCGCCTGTGGCCTGAGTCAGAAGCGGCTTCTCGCGCTGACTCTGATGTGTTCCTCCATCGTCGCCATGATAGTGGCGCTGCTGAGTTTGCAACTTGCGCCTCTGGGGTTGACGCGGACCGAGCAGTTGATGAACAGCCAGGACGAGTTGACCGAGATTGATTTGATCGTGGCGGGTCAATTCCAGGAGTTTGCCGATGGACTGCGCACTACCTATGCGGAAACCATCACCGGGGGTACGGCGGGACGTCAGCTCAACAATACTTTCGTGGCGTGGCGGCGAGCGGACAGCGCGGAAGGTGAATCCCCCCTGCGCATCATTGTTGCGGACACGGCTCGGCCAGTGATTGACGAGGACAGCGGACGGCGTTTCATGTTGCTGGAGAACGGCTATCTTTATGACGGCGTTCCCGGACAGGCCGACTATCTGGTTTCCCGTTTCGAGCAGCAGGCCCTGTTGATGCCTGAGCAGACTCGCATCGAGGAAGTGGTGCGCGAGAAATCGATGCCGACGGCGCAACTCTGGAATTCCTCCGAGCCTGAATCGCAGGCGGAGCTGCAGTGGCGCATCTCGGCGATTCTTCTCATTCCCGTGCTGGGGCTGATCGCTGTGCCGCTGAGCCGGGTCGATCCGCGGCAAGGCCGCTTCAGCAAGTTGGTGCCCGCGACCCTCCTGTACGCGGTTTACTACGTCTCATTGCAGATGGGCATGAACCTGCTGGGTGAAGGGGCAATACCCGCCACCGTGGGGCTGTGGTGGGTGCATATTCTGTTCACCGCGTTCGGACTGGTGCTGTTGTTCGGGCTGCCCGGCCGTCGCCGGAGGACGTGATGAGAAAGATCGACGCCTATATTCGCAACACAGTAGTGCTCGCCATGCTCGTCGTGATGGCGCTGATGGGCAGTCTCGACTTCATTTTTACCCTGACCGATGAGTTGAGCAGCAGTGTCGAAGCCTACACGGCGGGACAAGCGCTGCTCTTCACCCTGCGCATCATGCCGACCTCGATCTACGAGATGCTGCCTTTTACGGCGCTCGGCGGTGCGTTGATCGGCCTTGGCATTCTCGCTTCACACAACGAACTCGTCGTCATGCAGGCTGCAGGCGTCAGCACCGGACGCATCGTCTGGGCAGTCATGAAACCGACTATCGCAGTGATGCTGCTCAGTCTGGTGTTGGGCGAGTCGGTAGCGCCGCGGCTGCAACAGCGGGCACAGAGTGATCTCGCGATCATCGAGAGTGGCGGACTGGCCCTGAGTTCCACTGGTGGTGACTGGCGCAAGATTGGCGATGTCTTCATCCATGTCAACGTGATCGAGCCCGGCGGCACACAACTGCAGGGTGTCACTCGTTATGTGCTCGACGAGGAGCGCCGTGTTGCCAGCAGCAGTTTCGCTGCTACGGCGCAGTACATCGAAGGCAATGGAGCCAGCTACTGGCGTCTGAATGATGTGCAGGAAACTGTCTTTGGAGAAGATGCCATCACGGTGAATCGTCTGGAGACTTTCGACTGGATGGTCGACATGTCCCCTGAGTTGCTGAGTGTGTTGCTGGTAGAGCCCGAGCGGCAGTCCATTTCCGGTCTCTATCGCTTTGCCAACTATTTCGAGAACGAAGGGTTGGAGAGCAGCAGCTACTATCTCGCCTTCTGGAAGAAGTTGTTGCAGCCGCTGGCGACCGCCTCGCTGGTGTTGCTGGCGATTTCCTTTGTGTTCGGGCCTCTGCGCAGTGCCACCATGGGGTCGCGAATTTTCGTCGCTATCAGCATCGGCCTGGTGTTTACGATCATGCAGCGGATGATGGGGCCGGCCAGTCTGCTCTATGGGTTCAGTCCGCTGGTAGCGGTGCTGGTACCTATCTTGATGTGCTTGCTGCTGGGGATATTTCTGCTGCGGCGGGTGTAACGACCGTGTGGGAGCGGGCCGTGCCCGCGATTGGGTTTTCGTTCAATCAATCGCGGGCAAGGCCCGCTCCCACAGGTCAGTTGTTCAGAACGGCCGCGCGCTCTTGGGCAGGACCACTACGCGGGTTCCGGACAGTTTGTCGTGCAGTGCGTCGCCATTGCGATCGAAGTACAGCCACAGATAGCCGATACCGAAGCAGAAGAAAGCCGGCCAGGCCAGCAGAAAACGTAACACTCCCTGCCTGAGGCCCATCAATCCGCCGTCCACACGCACTGCCTTGATACGCCAGGCAATCATGCCCAGCGTCTGGCCAGTGCGCATCCAGAACCAGATGTAGAATGTCGCCGCACTGACGACCTCTCCCGTGAACAGAATCGCATCCAGCACGGGGTCCGTCTGCACGCGGCCATCCACCAGCTCACTGGTGTCGGCCCCGACAATGAATTGCAGCGCGAAGCCCATCGCCATCCAGATGGCAGCCACCAGAAACGCGTCGTAAAGCAGCGCCGCCAGACGGCGCAGCAGCCCTGAGGAAACAGCGGTTTCCTGCACTGCCGCTGCGTCTCCCTGTTCGTCCTGCGTCGCGCGCGTCTCGGTCATGCTCTTACAATTCCTTCACGGCCTGAATCAGCTCGTTGACAGCCTTCTGACCATCGCCGAACAACATGCGGGTGTTGTCGAGCAGGAACAGCGGGTTCTCCACGCCGGAGAAGCCAGTGCCGCGGCCACGCTTGATCACGATAACGTTGTCGGACTGCTCGGCGTTCAGGATCGGCATACCGAACAGCGGACTGTTCGGGTCGTTCTTCGCGGCGGGGTTCACGACGTCGTTGGCGCCGATCACCAGTGTCACGGTGGTGTTCTGGAAATCGGCGTTGATGTCTTCCATGTCATAGATCAGGTCGTAGGGAACGCCGGCTTCAGCGAGCAGCACGTTCATGTGACCAGGCATGCGGCCCGCCACCGGGTGAATCGCGAACTTCACCTTGACGCCTTTCTCGATAAGCAGTTGAGTCAGTTCCCACACCTTGTGCTGAGCCTGCGCTACCGCCATGCCGTAGCCGGGGATGATCACGACCTGACTGGCGTACGCCATCATGATGCCGACGTCCTGGCCCTGAATCTCCTTCATGGAGCCGCCGCCTTCTGCTGCGCCTGTGCTCGCCACCTGGGTGGTGCCGAAGCCGCTGAAAAAGACATTGCTGACGGAGCGGTTCATGGCCTTTGCCATCAGGTGAGTCAGCAGGGTGCCGGCTGAACCTACCACAGTTCCGGCGATGATCATGGCGGCATTGCCCAGCACATAACCTTCAAAGCCTACGGCCAGACCGGTCAGAGCATTGAACAGGGAAATGATCACCGGCATGTCTGCGCCACCGACTGGCACTGTGATGAACACGCCAAGAATCAGAGCCAGCGCAAAGAACACGACGATAGGCATCAGGTCGCCGGTGAAGAACACTGCGACGCCGAAACCGACCATTACCAGTGCCAGCACTAGATTGATCAGTTGCTGCTGCGGCAGCAGCTTGCTGGTGTTCAATCTTCCGTCCAGCTTTGCCCAGGCGATGATACTGCCGCTGAAGGCGATGGTGCCGATGATGGCGCCAAGAATGGCGAGGATCGTGATGTCTGTGCCCATAGCCTCGGAGATGCTGGTGGGAACCAGCGCCGGACTTTCCAGACCGAGTGCGCCAAGCAGGCCGGCAGGTTCCGCTCCAGCGGCGACTTCGCCCTGTGCTTTCAGCAGCTCTACGGCAGCGATCGTGGCGGCAGCGCCACCTCCCATGCCGTTGTACATGGCGATCATCTGCGGCATGTCGGTCATGGCGACCTTCTTGCCTGTGACCCATGCATAGCCGCCGCCGATGGCGATGGCGATGATGATCAGGATGTAGTTGGTGACGGCCTGCGGGTTGTCAGACAACTCCGGCGCCAGGAAAGTCACCAGAGTGGCCAGTACCATGCCGACGCCAGCCCAGTGAATGCCGCGACGCGCAGTGACGGGCGAGCTCATCTGCTTGAGGCCCAGGATGAACAATACCGCCGCCAGGAAATAGGTTGCTTGAATAAGGATTCCCATTTATTTCTTCTCTCCGGCTGCGCCTTTCTTGTCGCTGGCCTTGAACATCTCCAGCATGCGTTCAGTCACTACATAACCGCCGACCGCGTTACCCGCCGCGAGCAGCACGGCGATGAAGCCGATAGCTTGTTGGGTTGGGTTCTCGGCGATACCGAGCGCAATCATCGCGCCCACCAGCACGATGCCGTGGACGAAGTTGGAGCCCGACATCAGCGGCGTGTGCAGAATGACCGGCACCTTGCTGATGATCTCGAAGCCGGTGAATCCGGCCAGCATGAATATGTATAACGCGGCTAATCCTTCGATCATTTTGTACCCCCTTCCACTTTGGTCCTGACTGTCGCGCTGACAATCTCGCCACCGTGGGTCACGAGACTGTCCTTGAGAATCTGGTCTTCCAGATCAATGGTGATCTTGCCGTCTTTCACCAGCAGTGCGAGCAGATTGAGCAGGTTCTTGGCGTACAACTCGCTCGCGTGGCCACTGACGGTGCTGGGGACGTTCAGAGGGCCGTAGATCTTCACACGGTTGTGCACAATGGTCTGGTCGGGCTGCGTCAGTTCGCAGTTGCCACCGCCTTCTGCAGCCAGGTCGACGATCACAGAGCCGCCTTTCATGCGCTCTACCATCTCGCGGGTGATGATTTTCGGGGAGGGGCGTCCGGGAATGGCGGCTGTGGTGATCACCACATCGGCAGCGGCAACGTGATTCGCCAGAATAGCCTGCTGTTGTGCTTTCTCTTCGGCGGTGAGTTCACGGGCGTAGCCGCCAGTGCCTTCCGCCTTGATGTCGATGTCGACGAACTTGGCACCCAGCGATTCAACCTGATCCTTCACAGCTGCCCGCACATCGTAGCCTTCGACGATGGCGCCGAGGCGACGTGCCGTCGCAATGGCTTGCAATCCCGCAACGCCAGCGCCAATGATCAGCACCTTGGAAGGGCGAACCGTGCCGGCGGCCGTGGTGAGCATGGGGAAGAATTTGCCTAGCAGGGTACTGGCGATGAGGACTGCCTTGTACCCGGCAATGGAGGCCTGGGAGGAGAGCGCGTCCATCGCCTGTGCTCTGGAGATGCGCGGAATCATCTCCATCGAGAATGCAGAGATGTTCTTCTCCTGCAAGCGCTTGAAGCGATCGGTATCCGAGTAGGGATTGAGGTAGCCAATGACAATTGAGCCGGGTTTCAATTGTTCGATCTGCTCGTTCGACAGCGGGTTTACCGTCAGCAGAATATCGGCGCTGGCGTACAGAGCGGCTTCATCACTGACGATATCCGCTCCTGTGTAGTCGCTGTCGCCGTGTCCCGCCGCTTCACCAGCGCCAGTTTGAATGCTGACGCTGATTCCGAGTGCAGTGAGTCGTTTGACGACATCCGGCACCATGGCGACTCGTTGCTCCCCCGCACGTACCTCTTTCGGCACGCAAACCCTTATCGTCATTACATCCACCCCTCGTGAACTGCTCTTAAAAAGTGCGCGGAGTATAGCACTGATCATGAAGGGGAATGAATTGCAGGAAGCATCAAGCCCCTTGTGAGAGGTTGATTTTGTCGTATTTCAGAGGTTTTTTCGGGAATTCACCAATGGCTGGCGTGATCCGGCCGTTATGGCTCATCTCGCTCGATTTCCAGATCCAGTGACAGATCGTTAGGATCTTCATCCTTGGGGACCAGGAGCTCGACTTTGGCGGTCGGTTCAGAGGGTTGTACGGGCGTGACGAGTTGCTGCCGCAGAGACTCGATTTCGGCCGTCAAACCCTGTGTGAGCTGAGAGGTCGCTTCGCTTTGGGCAATCCGGCTGTTGTATTCCGGATCAAGTTCAGTGATGTGATAGACCTTGTTGAAGGTCGATTTGTAATCCTTCTTGCAGAGGATGGTAAACGTAGGTTCTTCGTAAATGGTGCGATATTCATTGAGACGGGCGTACAACACCTCTGTGCAGGTGGTGTCCCGCAACGCTTCTGCTACCGCCAGCTCGAGGAATGGTTGAAGGTGAGCTGAACTTTCGGGCAGCCACAGGCGCGTGCGGTCGGTCGTTGTCGCCGCTTCGGCCTCGGCCTCGACTTTTTCCCCTGGCGCCGCCTCTGCGGCCAGCGCGCCAGCGCCCGCAAGTGTCCACATGAGAAGCAGAGATCTTGTCGTGAGTGTGTAGCAAGTGTTAGTGAGCTTGTTCATGCCTGTGGTCATCGGCAGGCCGCGAAATTTCTTGAGTGGTCTTGAGCGGGGTGGTTTTGTGCGTGGACGCGCGGGGTTATGAATGGCAGCGTTATTTGTTAGAATCGACTCCCCTTTACGCTGCCTGGCAGCAGGATGGCCATAGCCTTATGAACACGAGAAACACCGCCCGCCACATCAAATTGCTGGACACGACGCTGCGCGATGGCGAACAGACGCAGGGTGTCTCCTTCGCCGCCAAGGAAAAGGTGAATATTGCGCGCGCGCTTCTGCAGTCTCTGAAAGTGGATCGAATCGAAGTCGCCTCTGCCCGAGTCTCGGACGGGGAGAAAAAGGCCGTCATCGATATCAACGCCTGGGCTTCGAAAGAGGGCTACCTGGACAAGGTGGAGGTGCTTGGCTTTGTTGACCACAAGAAGAGTGTGGATTGGGTGGTGGAAACGGGAGGGCGAGTAATCAATCTGCTGGCCAAGGGCAGCGAAAAGCATTGCCGTGAACAGCTGGGGCGCACGCTGGATCAGCACATTCAAGATATCTGCCAGACAGTGGCCTATGCACAGGAGCAGGGGCTGCGGGTCAATGTCTATCTGGAAGACTGGTCCAATGGCTACCAGGACAGTCGCGACTATGTGTTCGGGCTGCTGGAAGGGATCCAGAGCATCGGCATTGCCGATTTCATGCTGCCGGATACCCTGGGGGTCATGACGCCGGATGAAGTGTTCGCCGCAATGACTGACATGATTACGCGTTTTCCTGCGCTGGAATTCGATTTCCATCCACATAATGACTATGGTCTGGCGACGGCGAATGTCATGGCGGCCGTCAAGGCGGGCATCAATACGATCCATTGCACCGTCAACTGCCTGGGTGAGCGTGCAGGCAATGCCTCGCTCGCGGAAGTGGCTGTGGTGCTCAAGGACAAGATGGGCATGTCGCTGTCCATTGATGAGACTCGCATCGGCCTGCTGAGTCGCATGGTCGAGAACTTCTCCGGTAAGTGGGTCGCGGCCAATGCGCCGATCGTCGGTGCCGACGTGTTTACACAGACGGCGGGTATTCATGCCGACGGTGATCTCAAAGGCGGTCTCTACATCACCGCACTGCGTCCGGAGCGCTTTGCCCGCAAACGTATTTATGCGCTTGGCAAAATGAGTGGCAAAGCGTCGCTTGCCAATAATCTGGAAGAATTGGGGCTGACGCTGTCAGCGGAGGACCAGGCCAAGGTTCTCAAGCGTATCGTCAAGCTCGGAGACTCCAAGGAAATCATCACTGTCGATGACTTGCCCTTCATCATCGCCGATGTGCTGGAGAGCCGCGATTACAATTACATGCGGCTGCTGAATTGCTACATCAACAGCGGCCTGGATGTGGAAAGCACCGCGAGCATTCGCGTGAATATCGAGGGAAAGGAGTACAGTGCTTCGGGCTCGGGGAATGGCGGATTTGCCGCCTTCATCGATGCCATCAGCAGAATTCTGGAGACGCGAAATTTCCTCATGCCCGCGCTGATCGATTACGAGGTGCATATTCCGCGTGGTGGCAACACCAGCGCGCTGACCGAGTGCATCATTACCTGGAGTAACGATGGCAAGGAGCTGAAGACGCGGGGAGTGGATTCCAATCAGGTGCTCGCGGCCGTGAAGGCGACGCTGAGGATGATCAATATCAGGATGCACGCGCAGCAAGCCTGACGACACTTTTCTGACGACACTGTTTTAACGACACTGTGGGAGCGGGCCCGCCCGCGATCAGCTTTGAGTAGCACTCAACTCAATCGCGGGCAGGCCCGCTCCCACAGGTTGGTTCAGACTGGCAGCTTGCGCAGTTCCGCCACCACCAGATCGCCGAAAGCGCTGGTGTCGATCATCTTGACGCCGGCACCTGGCTTGGACAGATCCGGTGTCGAGTAGCCCTGAGCGAATACGCTTTGCATTGCATGCCAGACATTTTTCGCTTCCTTGTCCATGCCGAAACTCATCTCCAGCATCATCGCCACTGAGCCGATCATGGAGTAGGGGTTGGCGATGTTCTTGCCTGCGATGTCAGGGGCAGAGCCGTGTGAAGGTTCGTAGTAAGCCTTGTTGTCGCCCAGACATGCAGAGGGCATCAGGCCGAGTGAGCCGAGAATGCCACCGCCCTGGTCGCTGAGAATATCGCCGAACATATTCTCCATCACCATGACATCGAACTGGCGCGGATTCAGGCACAGGTACGTCGCTGCGGCGTCGACCAGAATGTGAATGACCTTGACCTCCGGGTAGTCTCTGGCGACCTCTTCGATAATCTCGTTCCACAGCACGCTGGATTTCAACACGTTGCTCTTGTGGATGTTGTGCAGCACTTTCTTGCGCTTCATGGCCGTGTCGAAAGCGACCTTGGCGATGCGACGAATCTGATCTTCGTCGTACTCAAGAGTCTCCTTTACATAACGAATGCCTTGTTCGTTGATGCCGCTTTCCTTCTCGCCAAAATACAGACCACCCACAAGCTCTCGGATGATCATGATATCGATGCCATCACCGATGATTTCCTTCTTCAGCGGAGAGAAGTGTGCGAGCCCTTGTGGCAGGAATACGGGGCGGAAATTGGCGTAAGTGTTGTAGCGTCGACGCAGAGGCAGCAGTGCGCCACGCTCTGGCTGCTTGTCGACGGGAATCTTCTTGGAGTCTTCATGATTCAATCCAATGGGGCCTTTGAGGATCGCATCAGCCTCATCGCAGATTTTCTTGGTCTGCTCTGGGAATGGGTCGCCGCACTCGAAATAAGCACTGGCGCCGAAGGGGGCGTGAATCAATTCGAACTCAACGTCGTTGCGCTCTTCGACCAGTTTGAGAACCTTGACTGCCTCGACCATGATTTCCGGGCCGATGCCATCGCCATCCAGCAGTGCAATCTTGTACTTGCTCATGAGTGTCCTGAAGTTAATCGTTATTTGGCCGTGCGGCCGGGGTAAAAAGGAGGCGCGTAATTTAGCACGCTGGCAAGCAGGGGAACAAGGCGATGCGGGTAGATGGTACAGGGGGAAGGCACTGGGAAAGATGTAACAGCGCGCCCGGAAGCATCAGGTAATCCGGGCGCCACAACGAAAGGGCAGTCAGAACAGGACAGAAACCTGTCGGATGAAGATGATCAGCAAGACGGCGACAACAATGTAAGTGACCGAGTCACCGACTTCGAAGCCAAAAAACTTCTTGGGCTTTTGCTCGTTGTGATTGAAGCTCATTACACCAACTCTCCATGGGGGCGGCAAAGTCTGCATTGTGACACAGATTCCCGCCGTTTTGCCATACGCCTGCTCACGTAAATGGAGGAGTTTCCACATTGAATTCATCGATTTGAGGAGAGAATCTCGAAAAAGGATGGATGGTTGATTAAGATTTGCTCAGGTCTGAGGGTCAAGCGCAAAATTTTCTTGTAAGATGCCTGTCTGTTCGCAATGGACGCAATTTGTCGTCCCCAAACCACTCCTGGCAGATTAAATTCAATGACACATAACGACGTATTGCGCCGCATTCGCTACATCTTCGATCTGAATGACAACCACATGATCGAGGTGTTTGCCTGTGCCGATCACGCTGTAACCCGGGAACAGGTTTGTGCCTGGCTCAAGCAGGAGGCCGATCCAGGCTATGAGGAAATCACTGACAAGCAGATGGCAATCTTTCTCAATGGCTTGATCAATGCGCGGCGCGGTCGTCGCGACGACCCTCAGCCTGCGCCGGAAGGGAATCTGACCAACAACATGATTCTGATGAAGTTGCGTATCGCACTGAATCTGCAATCTGACGATATCCTGACCCTTCTTGAGGAAACAGGGCTCACATTCAGCAAGCACGAACTGACCGCCTTGTTCCGTAAACCGGGTCACAAGCACTTTCGGCGATGCGAGGATCAGGTCTTGCGCAATTTTCTGAAAGGGCTGCAACTGCGTTTTCGTGAGGAGCCCTCCGTACATGAGTCCCCTTCGCAGGAGCAACCCGTGAAGACGCAGCCCATTGATGTGTGGAAGCGCGGCTGAGCACCAGTAGTCGCGTTACGATGCATCGACTGCGTGCAGCTCTTTCGCCAGCGCCAGCGAAGGAAACTGGTGTACCTGTTCTGTCCATTTCAATATTTCAAGCGATCCATCCTGGTTCTCGACCAGCGCTGTGCAGCTCTCCACCCAGTCGCCTGTATTGCAGTACAGCGTATCTCCGAAGTGAGTCATCTCTGCATGGTGAATGTGTCCGCACACGACGCCATCCAGATTCTGCGCCTGTGCCGAGTTCACCACTGCCTCTTCAAATTTTCCAATATAGCTGACGACGTTCTTGACCTTGTGTTTAAGATGCGAAGCGATAGACCAATAGGGCAGTCCGATCATCTCTCGAATGCGATTTAGCAGGCGATTGACGAACAGCAATTGACCATACATTTTGGAGCCGAGCTTCGCCAGCAGCGGACTTATCTTGATGACCGTATCAAATTGGTCGCCATGCAGAATCAAGAGGCGTCGTCGGTCGGCGGTGGAATGAATGGCTGTGTCGAGTACATGAATGTTGTCGAACGATTGGTTGCAGTAGGCTCGCGCCACTTCATCGTGGTTCCCTGGTGTATACACCACCATCGTGCCTGAGGCCGCCTTCTGCAAGATGCAGTTGACGACTTCCTGATGTGCCGTTGGCCAGTAAGCCTTCTTGCGCATCTCCCAGCCGTCGAAGATGTCGCCGATCAGATAGAGGTAATCGGATTTAGTGGAGTGCAGGAAGTTGAGAAGGAATTCTGCCTGACAGCCTCGAAATCCAAGGTGCACGTCAGAGATGAAAATGCTGCGATATTTCAATTTGCGCGGGGGCTTTTCAGCAATCATTACATGACCTCATGGTTGCAGATTTGCAGCGTAAGATAACCTTCGGTTGTGACGGTTGCATGACACTGCCGTGGCGTTGATGTGACCGCACGGAAGCATGATTCGAACTGTCACAATTGCGCTCTAGAATGTGCGGTCATGAGACAGGAGGCCTATGCCGCAATGAGTAGAATCATTTACGGAGTTTCAGGAGAGGGGTCCGGACATTCATCGCGCGCAAGAGAGATGGTGCGCCATCTGCAGGAGCGCGGGCACATCGTCAAGATTGTGTCGTATGATCGCGGCTATCGAAATCTCGCCACTGATTTCGATTGTCTGCAGGTGGAAGGTCTGCGCATTGTCAGTCGCAATAATCGCGTCAGCGCGTTAGGTACTATCTGGGACAATATGCGCAGAGGTCGCCGCGCGTGGCAGCGTCTTCGTGAATTGCGTGCCCTGTTTGCAAACTTTCGGCCTGACTATGTCATTACGGATTTCGAACCTTCTACAGCCTGGCTGGCTCGTATTCATAAGCTGCCGCTGATCAGTCTCGATAATCAGCATCGGATGCGTTACATGAAATTCGATGTGCCGGGCTGGTTGCGCTTCGAGCAATGGCAAACCCGAACCATCATTCGCATGATGATTCCTGATCCGGATGTCGCATTGGCCACGACTTTTTTTCGTGGCGAGGTGACCAACGACAGGACTTTTCTGTTTGCTCCGATACTGCGGCGGGAAGTGTGCGCGCTGCAGCCGCGGCCGGGAGCGTTTCATCTGGTCTATATGACGGGCCGCTTTGACTCTCTCGTGGCGACGCTCAAGAAGTTCCCGTCTCATCACTTTGTTGTTTATGGTTACAACGATCATGGCAGCAGCAGTCACAGTAGCGCAGCCAATCTTGAGTTTCGGGAATTCAGCACGGATGGATTTCTTCAGGACCTGGCCGCCTGCCAGTCCGTCATCGCCACAGCAGGGTTCACGCTGATCAGTGAGGCGATGTATCTGCAAAAGCCTTACCTCGCTTTTCCGATGCACGGGCAGTTCGAGCAGAAGCTGAATGCCTTGTGTCTGGAGCGCCTGGGTGTGGGGATGGAAGGTAACACCGCTGACTGCGAGACTGTTGCCGAGTTTTTCCTGCGATTGCCGGCGTTGACAGCCATGTATCGACAGAGACAGGTGTCGCCGCAGGAGCCAGCGCCGAACGACTGCTGCAATGTTGAAATCAAGGCCAGGCTTGATTCACTCCTCGAAGGCAATTTCACCTTGCTGAAACACCCTCACCGCTAGCCATCTCTGTGTAGAAGTGCCTGTCATCATTTTTATTTCTTTTTCGTGCCCGCTTATGATGCAATTAGGCATCATCAGACCCTAATTTTCAGACACGACAGGAAGTAATTATGACAGTAAGCCTCGACGCAAATCTCAACGCCGTATTTCAGGACGTCCTGCGCCGGAACCCCGGCGAAAGCGAGTTTCATCAGGCGGTCCTGGAAGTGTTGGAGACTTTGGCGCCGGTTCTCTCTAAATATCCAGAGTTTGCCGAGAAGAAGATTATTGAGCGCATCTGCGAGCCTGAGCGGCAGATTATCTTCCGCATTCCATGGCAGGACGACAGAGGCCAGATTCAGATCAATCGTGGCTTTCGTGTGCAGTTCAACAGCGCCCTTGGTCCTTATAAAGGCGGTATGCGTTTTCATCCGTCGGTTTATCTCGGGATTATCAAGTTTCTGGGGTTCGAGCAGATCTTCAAGAACGCGCTGACGGGCCAGGCCATTGGTGGTGGCAAGGGTGGCAGCGACTTTGATCCAAAAGGAAAATCCGATGACGAGATCATGCGCTTCTGCCAGAGCATGATGACGGAGCTGCATCGGTATCTCGGAGAGCACACCGATGTTCCTGCAGGCGACATCGGCGTGGGTGGGCGTGAAATCGGCTACCTGTTCGGGCAGTACAAACGCTTGACGAACCGCTTTGAATCCGGCGTCTTCACCGGCAAGGGGCTTGGCTGGGGAGGGAGTCTCGCCCGCAAGGAGGCAACCGGCTACGGTGTGGTGTTCTTTGCGCAGGAGATGCTCAAGGCGCGCGGCGATTCCCTGGAAGGCAAGACCGTAGTGGTATCTGGTTCAGGGAATGTGGCGATCTATGCCATTTCCAAGGCCACGGCGTTCGGTGCCAAAGTCATCGCCTGTTCCGATTCTGACGGGGTTATTGTCGACGAGCAGGGCGTGGATATTGATTTGCTCAAGCGCATCAAGGAGGTCGAGCGTCTTCGGATCAGCGCTTATGCGGAACTGAAGCAGGGGGCGCGCTATATCAAGGGGGGCAATATCTGGAGTATTCCCTGTCAGGTGGCGCTACCCTGCGCGACTCAGAATGAACTCGACGGCGCCGACGCCAGGATGCTACTGCAAAATGGCTGTATTGCCGTGGTTGAAGGGGCCAACATGCCGACAACTCCAGAAGGTATCCATCTCTTTCAGGCGGCGAAAATCGCCTACGCTCCTGGAAAAGCCGCCAATGCTGGCGGGGTGGCCACCAGCGCACTGGAGATGCAACAGAATGCCTCGCGCGATTCCTGGAGCTTCGAATATACCGAGCAGCGACTGCATCAGATCATGGTCAACATTCACCGTCATTGCTACGAGACCGCCGAAGAATTTGCGATGCCCGGCAATTACGTGGCGGGTGCCAATATCGGTGGTTTCATCCGCGTGGCGAAGTCGATGGTGGCCATGGGATTGATCTGATAATGAGCAGATCCGGGAGATGCAACAGAGTGTGACGTAATAACCCTGAATTTGTCAGGGATTATCACAAGTTAGCCAATTGATTTACTGCCTGCGGATGGATTCGTTCTGGCGACGGTGGTACATTACCTGCGTTTACAATTGCTCCTCCCTGACTGGATTCAGGGCGGAAGCATGGAAATACAAAGTATCTCAGCGCCTTAGACGCTGAAACTCCATTTAGTTCGAAAAATCAGACATGGGGCCCAACAAAGTGAACATCACCCTAACACGCAGACGATTCATCAAAAGCGTAATCTTCTCTGCCGCTGCCGCAAGCAGCGGTGCGGGATGGTATATGGCTTCTGCCGCTTCAAACCCGGCAGGTGGCGTAGAGCGCCTGGTATCCATCAACGTCAACGGCCGCGTACGGCGCGTTGACGTACTTCCGCAAGAGACTCTTGCGCACACTCTTCGATACAAGCTCGGCTTGACCGGCACCAAGGTTGCCTGCAACCGTGGTGAGTGCGGCGCTTGCACCGTGCTGATCGACGACGTCAACTACTATGCCTGCTCCACCCTGACGCACAACGTCAAGGATCGCGCAGTGCTGACCGTAGAAGGACTGCGCGCTGAAGACGGTACCCTGCACCCGGTGCAGGCGGCGTTCATTCAGGAACTCAGTCCAGCGTGTGGTTTCTGTACTTCAGGTCAGGTCATGTCCGCTGTGGCCCTGCTGAAGGCCAATCCGCGACCGACACGCCAGGAAGCACGCGAGGCAATGTCAGGTAACCTCTGCCGTTGCGGGGCTTATGATCACTATCTGAACGGCGTAATGCGCGCCTCGGGGCAACTGTCATGACCTATATGCATATTGGTAAAGATTTCACTCCACCAGATGTAGAAGCCAAAGTAACCGGTGCGGCTCGCTACAC
>JACCEA010027532.1_pt1 | contig 16848 bp, 13 predicted proteins | sample 7449851 | NCBI WGS metagenome assembly JACCEA01 (sample SAMN15323453, study PRJNA562643) | freshwater metagenome | isolation source: river surface water | place: USA:Blue River Watershed | collected 2017-08-18 | reverse complement strand
TGTAGGTTTTCAAATAATCCCATATTTATCTCCATTATAGTATGTAGTTATTATACTACACACTATATTAATTATGGTTTATTGATATTTATTTCTTATAGTCAGATGAATATAGAGCATCATATATATTTTTATTTTTTGAATATTTTTCAAAACTTACATCATTTTTAAATTTTGAACTTAATGATTCATATTCTTTTTTGATATTATCTAATTTTTTTTCATTTTCTGCTATTTTATTTCTAATTGAAGGAATTACAGGACTATACTCAGGAATATAAAAATTATCTTTTTTATCATCTTCTTTTTTAGATAATAGTTCTTGTCTTGCTTTATTAATTTCTTCTATATTTACTTTAGTATCTTCTCCGACTGGCGCTTTGGAAGGTGATTTACCATTTGACTCATCTATTAAATTTTGAATAGGTCTATCCCTTTCAACAGTTAATATATTACCTAATCTATTTTTAACAGCTTGTGGAACTTTACTACTATTGTCAACATATTCATATAATTTATTTATATCTCCTTGTTCAAGAAGATTTGAAAGAGTACCCCTATATCCATTTTCTCCAGGAACTAAGTCACCTCTATAAGCCATATCTGAAGCTATTTCTTGCATCATTGGATCTAGTTTATCAAAATTATTTATTAATTTATTTGCTTTTTCAGTTCCATGATTTTTATATGCAACTTGAGCTAATCTATTTGCTTCGTCTTTTGTTAGAGTAATTTTTTTACCAGCAGCTGCATCCTCAAGTAAATAATCAGATAGTCCAGCTTGTTTAAAATCCTTTATTAACTCTGGAGTACTTTTTGTTGAATAATTATATCCATATCCTACAGCTAATCCACCAGCATCATCATATGCTTTTAGCTTTAGTCCTTCATTTAATTGTAATGAATCTGGTATTCCTTCAACTCTTGAAATTTTACCATTTTTATCTATAATTGGAACTCTTCCGCCTTCATTATCACTTGATCCATTACCACCACTTTTACCTTTTGGAATACCAAACTCTCGCTCAAACATATCTTCAGCTAATTTACCTTTATCAACTTTTGTACTTTTAGCAATCATTGATTGTAGGTCTATAGCTGGCTTATATTCAACTTTTTCAAAAGCGCCAGAAGGTGAGTTTGCATATGATTTAGAAACAGGTATTTTTACATCTTTTAATACATTTTCTAAACGATCTTCATCAAGTTTCCCATCTACAACAGATGATGTTAATACATTAACTATATCTTTTCCATCATAATTTTCATTATATAGCTTTTGCGCAAGATCTCTTACATCTTCGCTTTCAGATGTAACAAATGGATTTAAAGCATTCATAATTGAGTCTTCTGTTTTAATTTTAGATGCATCTGCAAGAACTTCTGCAAGATTCTTTGCTGAACCATCTGCATTTTTACGAGAAGATGATCCGCTTCCACCATTTCCTGATCTACCATCATATTTTTCATTACCTAGTGCTTTTTCAGTATTTAATTTATTAACATCCCTTTGCATTCCTAATTCATTTTGAATTAATAGCTTCTCCATATCTGTAAGACCAGTTTCTTTTTTATCTGGCTTAAACATTTCATATGTTGATGTAGCCGTAGAAGGATCAACTCCATATTTTAATGCTTGAGAGCCTATATACGATCTTAAATTTTCTTGATCCATTGTTGGATTTAATATCTTTTCATTTCTTGCATAGTAATCATTTAATCTTGAAGCTTCTGCATCAGATATTGGATTAGACTCGTTCCATTTTGAAGCTGCTAATTCATTTGTTCTTTTAAGAATAGTGTCATCTAATGCATCAACACCTGGTTCAGATATTGACTTCATGAAATCTTCTTTATTTTTTCTTTGACCTAACAAATAATCTCTTTCTTCTTGAGCTGTTTTATCTGCATTTATTATTCTATTTCTATTGAATGCATCATTTTCTCTAGAATATCTTAATTGTTCTTCTCTAAGTTTATCTTCTTGCTTAAGTCTATCTTGAGCATTTAACTTAAAACCTAAATCCATTAATTTATCTGAGAACTCATTAGCGCCAGTGCTTATGTTTCCAACGTTAACTCCACCAAATGTTGGTCTATCTATAGCCATATTATCCTACCTTATTTGAAACTGCATTGCTATCTCTTGCGAAACCACTATAGAATGATTGCTTATCAGCCATATTTTGCTTGTTAGATTTAATTTGTTGTTTTGCTAAATCTATATTTGCATCAAGACCTTCCATCTGCTTAGCTCTTAATTTCTTTCCATCTCCAAAGAATGTATCGTATGCAGACATTCCTAAGCCACCAATTGATGCTAAATCTCCAGCCGACATTCCTGTTCCAAGAAAACCAGTATTAGTTTGAGCAGCTGTTAAATCTGTAAGTTTACCATCAGCTCCTATAACCATTTCACCTGATTTTATTTTATCATTAAACTGAGTAGGAACAATATATCCTCCGTTTGCATCTTTTTGCAACATCATTCCATTTGCTTTTCTTAAATCTATAGTGCTAGTTGGAGTTTTGCTTCCACCAAATATATTCCCTAGTCCACTTGGCCATACACTATCTTCTTCTCCTCCAGGGGTAGAAGTTCCTCTAGACATCATATTATTTTCAATAACATACTTACTTTTTGCCATTTTAATCTCCTTAAACTTATATTTTTATACTTTTATATTATATTACAATATTTACAATTAGCATACGCTTTTATATCTCATATTTTATAGGAGCTATCTCTCTCATGCCTATTGGAACAAAACTTGGTCTACCTATGTTCATAATAGATTCTTCGTAGAATTGATCTGTATTAAACATCATACTATCTATCCTCATTTGATTACTGTACGTTCTTATATCTTCAACTCCAATATGTAATTCTCTATCTGCAAAATCCTGTAACTGCTCAGCAACCAATGCTTCATTTTCCTTTTGATACTTGTTGTTTTCGGACTGAAGTTCATTTATCTGTTTTGTCTGCTTATTTTTTTCTCTTGAAATCATAAGCTTAGTAATCATTTCAGCTGCTCCAGACAATATCCTTTTAAAACCTATTTCTATAATTTTTTGACCACTGTATCTAACAACCAATCCAGACGAAGTATTAAGTGATGCAGAAATACCTTGATCTACAACTATTTCTTTTGTGCTGCTCAATAGAAAAGACTCTAGTGTTTCAGCAGTAGCAATTGAGGCAGTTTGAGAAACAGCTGAACTTCCCACTGATGTAGCAGATGCTCCTGTCGATGCAGCAGCTGAACTACTTCCTACTGATGCAGTAGTTGAGCTTGACGCAGTACTTCCAGCTGTAGCAGAACCGGCAGATGCTGTAGCTGCACCGGAAGTAGCTGAATTGGCTGCAATATTTTGTATTAAATTTACAATACCTGCAGCAAAGCCTATTATTCCAGCAATCATACTTATTTTATTTATTACGGTAACATATCTGCCCATCATTTCAGCTTTTCCTGCGTCTTCTGCACTCCCATAATGACTGCCTATATACATATTTAACATAAATGATAGCATTCCAAGATATAATGCAAGAGATGCAAAAAACAGAGCAAGCGAACCTCCGCCAGTAAATATTGCTGCGACTACTGCTATAGCAAACAATTGGAACATGGCATAGTAATGCCAGAATGTAAGTTTCTTTTTCGGCCATTTTTCATAATCTACTTCTATACTTCCCATTACAAGATTAACAAACAAATCTCTATCAAGATAATTACTTTGTGTTGTTGCAACTCTTAACTTCTTTCCTTCAAAAAACTCATTAGGAGCATCATTGTTATCCTCATCAAGTTCTCTTCTGATAGCCTCTTGCCTGTCAATCCCAGCTTCATTATTCATCATCAACTCAATGTTTCTAACTCTAAGTTCTTTATTCTCAGCTATAATATCTGTTATAAATTGAGAGTCTTTAAACACTGTACCAATCTTTTTTATTGCTAGCTCTAAATATATTATACTACTAGCCAATGTATTATTTTTTGTTGTGTATGAGTAATCATTTATATCCGCAACAAACTCTGAATCGCCGTCAAGTTTTGCATTTTTATCAACGTACGGAGCAACTGTAGCTCTTTTAACTGAAACACTAAATATATTAGCATTATCAAGAAGTGCGTACATTCCTATCGCATTATCGATAAGGGATATATCCTCTGATGCCACATCACACGTATTTAGTAATTCTTTATAATTGTCATCTACATATTGTAATATCTGTTCTTTCGTCCAACCATTAAACTTTTTAATGTCTGACGAATCTCTAAATTTTAACTTTACATTTATTGTCATGTCTGGAGTAAAGTAACTATTAATTTTTGCCGACAACTCTTCAGCGTCAGTAACTCTATAATTCGGATTCCATCTGCTGGGTTTAAAATATAACCATGCTTTTTTTATATTTGATGCAGAGAAATCTGCAGCTAGTATTTGATCTCTTATGCCTAGAGTATCATACAGTTTTAACTTTTCAGCAGTTCTAGTATGTGGATATATCTGGAACTTTTTTATAAACACGTGAGTTCCCTCAGACGTATAAGTAGTTCCCCAATACCTAATTAGTCTATGCTTAAACTTTTTAGTCTGTATCATATCTATTAATAGTGTTTTATGGAAATCTATTATACGTTTCATTTTTATATCCTTATACCTATATAGTTATGCTTGGAGCTGTTACTGCATTAATCTTAGTTACAGCAGTCATCCACTTATCTAAATATGTGGTATAATTTAATCCTGGTATCTCAGCAGCAACTAATGTTCCAATCATTCCACCTGATGATGTAGCAGCATTTGACCATGCATTATACGCATATCCTTTAGCTTGCTCAGCCGATACAACTTTTTGTAAGTCACTTAATGTTGTATAATTTGTTACTAACTTCTGAACACCAGCCATTCCATTATTGTTTAAACTTGTCCACTGAAACACACCATGATTAATATATGTATCTGCAACCAACCTATGTGTTCTTGCATATACTTCATCTGTTTGTGCAACAACTTGATCATTAAGCTTAACTTTATTAGCAGTATCTTGTTTTAGATTTTCTATTGTTTCATATATTCTACCGCTATTTGGCAACGATACAACATTTCCATCGTTATCTAGTATAGGATGACCATAATCTCTTATTAATTGAGCTTGCAATAATTGCTTAGCTGCAATTGATGCAACAGCTTTTTCTTTAGCTTCTTCACCTTGTGAATCCAATAGCGCCAGAGTTCTAGACATTTCCTCTTTTTTAAACGAATTCTCTGTTTCTTTAGCAGCCCATTGCAATCCTGTACTCATAGCATTAGCAGTAATACCAATAGCAATCTGACTAATTGTTTCACCTATAACTTTAGCCCTAAGCTCTTCAGTTATGCCACCTCTATCTAGTAAGTCATTTAATGTTTCTTTAGCTCTTATGTAAGCTCCATCTGGCGCTAATGCCTCCTCAACCAATAACCTTTGCTTTTCAACAACATCTATAGCTGAATTTGTTATTATATTTACCATTTTATTTTCCTTTTATTTTTATTGAACATTTAGTATCGGATATTTTAAAGTGTGTTTAAATACACAAATTGGAATTGTTCTACTATCGTCTATAGCGGTATACAATAATCCTTCTGACCTTGTTAACTTTATTAAATCATTAAAATTATATGATGTAATAGTCTTATTTCCAGTAAAGTCAGCAGTTATTGTGAATATCCATCCTATGCCATATCAGCTAGTTTTATTGTATTTATATATAATGCCATATTTATCCTTTATATAAAAGCTTTTGATAGTGTTTTAATATATGCTTCTAGTATTATATTTAAGCTCATTTTTTTATTTCTCCTTTTTATTTTATTTAGTTTTAGATCATATTGTTTATTGTTATTGCAGGTAGTCTAAATCCAACTAAAGAGTTAAAACCATCTTGTGTTTGACTATTTGCTTCTACTCTTATTTGTCCACTTGACCAATCGTCTATTATTTGTAGATTTGTTGCACCACCATATGTTACATATATTCTATCACCATAAAAAGTCTTTCTTTTTATACTGAAAGTCATTACTCCATATGATAAATTAACTGTATTGGTATTGTCGTACTCAGGGGAAGCAATAGAACCGCTTCCTGCCAAACCACTATAAGAAACACTACTTCCACTTTTAACTACTGATAATATTAATAAATTACCTATATAAAACCTAAAGTAACCGCTTCCACTATTTAAAGTTGCAAAAACAGCACTATATAAATAATTTTCAGGAATTGATGAATGAGGACTACTCCCTATATTTATTATTGCTGGTCTAGGTTTAACTGCTTTCATATTTGTTCCAATATTTGCAGAAGCATATGAATATATACCTGAAGATAGTGTGTAATTTCCTGCTGAAACAAAAGGACTATTTGAATTACCAACTTCCTTTAATAATGATGTTACATTACTAATAGATGGTATTCTATACTCATTATCTGCACTAATAAATACTGCATCACTATAAATACTAGCACTTTCATTGTACATAGCTACTGAAATATGATAGTTTGTTAATACTTCAAGTTCTCCATCTAGGTCTAAGTAACTAGCTTTTATTACAGCTCCATTGATTCTAGCTCCATTGATTATAGCTCCTACGATATTAGCTCCCTCAATATATGAGCCATAAATATTATTACTGATAATTGCATTTGAACTTATATTATCAGCAATAAGCCCAACTGTATTTATTTTACTAGCCACAATACTATTAGCTTGTAATAATGAAGTATTAACATATCCTCCATTTATTATAGTTTGACCAGCAGTAGCAGCAGCTACCATATCAGCATAACTTAAGTACCCTAACTTTTGTGCTAATGTATTATTATTAGCAAGAGAACCATCAGAAGCTATATAATGTATTGGTGCAACAGAATTAGTATCGACTTTACCAAAAAATGGTCTATCTATCCATATCCATGAATCAGCTTGTCCTGCATCAGTATTCTTTTTTCTAACAAACAATAGTGCAGTTGCAGAACCAGTTGGTGTAGTAGCTCTAGTATGAATTCTTTTATATCCATCTATTGTTTTACCACCATCTAATGGAGTTACATAATCAATTCCACTACTTCCAACTGGTACTCCACTTGAATTGAAAAAATACATTCCAATTTTAGCTTTGCATCTATGAGTAGCAACATAAACAGAAAATTCATAAGTTTTTCCTGCTTCAACTGCATATCCTTTTGTATAATCCCAAAAACCTTGTGGGTATATATCTATACCAATATCATCATTTTCAGTTGAAGTGTTTCTTCCTGATTGGTGTAAAGTTAAACTTCCAGTTGAACCAGTTATTATCCAATCAGCAGTATGTATATTTTCTGATAAACCGAAATTATCAATTGTTGAGCCATTTTGATTCCATCCTAAAGCCCATGGAGATATTCCTGTTTCAAACTCACTATTTTTAATCATATTTGAACTTGATCCATCAGTAGGAGTATATCCAGTAACATTTGTAAATGCAACCTTACCATTAAATGTTATTTCTGGAACAGTACCAGTAGCATCTATTGTAAATGGTGATTTACTCCCAGTTTTATTATTATTGGTAAATTTGAACTTAGAGGCGTTAATCCAGAACTCACTACCTATGTCAGTACCTGTTGAGTTACTTAATCCAAATCCAGCAGTATGTGTTGCTCCATTTACTGATACAGTACTTCCATACTCAAATTTACTTTTAGCATTTCCTAAAGCATCTACGTATACATTGTTAACTACTTTACTATCTGCTCCACCTATTATACCTGTACTGCTTTCTAAATATCCACTAAGCCCAGTACCTGTACTAGCCCCAACTTCATCTAGCCCAACGTATGTATTTATTGTATTGAATGCTCTTGCAGTAGCTTCAAACTCGCCTTCCATTGTACTATATAGAGTTTCTACACTTGTACTTCTAGCTTCTTCTTCATTTGCAATCGCAGTACTTAATGTTGCAACAGCAGCTCCTATTGTTCCAGCTTCTGTGCTTTCTAATTCTGCTCTTACAGCATTTATCATTATAGCTTCAGCTTCTTCTGGTGTAGTTTTTGTATTTGCAACACTAAGAATGGTTGCATCTGCATCATTCATGTTGCTGTTTAATGTAGTTATTGCAGTATTTATTCTTGTATCTATATCATTGCTACTAATAACACTCATTTCATATGTATTCTTTGAAACCTCCATGGCTTCTATCATTTGATTTAATGAGTAAACAACTTGATTCATATCTGATACTTTAGCGCCAATACTATATTCAACAACTTGGTCTATCATATTTTGTAACCAAGTTGGAGCATCTTCATATCTTTTTGGTATGTATATCTCATCACCAGTAATAACATATTCTTTTCTATTTATTGTAACATCTAAATCATCAGTATCATCTTTTATTACGTTTATATTATTATCTATTGTAGCTACAATTGATTGCTCAATGTCTGGCGCTATTGAGTTATTTATTTCAACATCAACAACAATATTTTCTACACTCATTATGCTATCCTAATATTATTTACTTTTAATATGAAATTTCCATTATCAACAGTATTAGCTTTTAATGCAATTCTATACATTGGTTTTTCATAATATCTATCAGCTTTTTCGCCTCTTTCTATTTCTAGATTATTGATGAATGATTCTTTAAGCAATATCATTAGTTGACCATTATCTTCATCATAAACAGTTATTTGTCCATCGTCTGATTCTGCCATCTCTATTGTTGATACAACAGAATTATCTTCCATCTTTATAATCTGCATCTCAAATGTATCAGTTTCATAAATTACTATAGGAAGTAATGTATGATTTTTCTTTATTGTAAGTATGAATTCATTATCCATATTTTGATTTAAAGTTATGTATGAAGACATAATCATCCTTATTTGATTTTTTATTTATGAAAACATTATATCTTATTAAACCAAATAAATATCTTTATAAATAAAAAAAGAGTCAGGCTATGCCTAACTCTTAAAACTATTTTTTAGGTTTAGGTGATTTAGATTTGCAAGCCATCTTAAATTCCTTTTATTGATTTTTTTATAATGTAATTATAGTTAATTACCTTTTAATTTTTGCTGAGCCTTAAGTTCATCAATTTTTTCTTGAGTCCAACCTTCAACTTCTGTGATACTAAATCTAGATTTTGTTCTACTTGTAGAATCTTTACTATTGGTAGGAATTAAAATTGTTTTCATAGCTTCTAGTGCACCATTTCTAACATACTGAGGTTCACCATGCATAAACACGCAATCTGTTTGAGATAATAAGAATTTATTTCCCCATGAAATAACAACACCTTTTTCTAACACATCAGCTTCCATGCTTTGTGTAGTATCATGATCAGTAATAACAACTCTTGTTCTTGTCATGTTATACTCAGCAGCTAATGCAACTTCTTCATCTCTTGTAAGCTTTTTAGGCTCAGCAACTACTGGAGTCTTTGGAGTTATTTTTGTCTCAACTTTAGTTTCTTCTCCAGAAAAGTTAACTTGAACTTCTGGTTCTACTTTATTTGCCATAATTTCTTCCTCATTTGTATTTGTGTTTGTATCTTCTGCACCATTTAATGCAGCTTGTGAATCTCTAAAAGCATTTAACACTTTAACGTAGTCAGCATTAATTAAAGAATTTTCATCTTTTCCTAATTCAGCAACTTTACCTTCTAACTTAAAAAAACCAATTGCCTTAAGTAATTCTGCTTTTGTCATTTGTTCATATGATTTTGCCATTTTTATTTATCCCTATTTTTATTTTATTTTTGTTTAACTTTTCAAAGCGCCAGTACAAAGAATACATCTCACCTGGCGCTTTGTAGAGTTTATCTAACTATGATGTAGAAGATTAAGATCTTCTACATACAACCGCTAACTGTCTGATTCTCTCTGGTCTATATGCTAAGAAACCATATTCCCATTTAGAAGCAACAGCACCAACTTGACCATATAAGTCATTATGAGCATCAGCTTTTGGCATAATGTGGTTTGCAGTAACATCTTGACTTCTCATACCTGTAGTAATGAATGAATCAGTACCTACAACTAAGATAGGGAATACATCGTAATATCCACCAGTAGCATAAGTATTAGCTCTTTCACCAGCAGTACCAGTAGCATCAGCAGATACTAAAGAACCAGCACCTTTGTAGATTTGTAAGTCAGGAACAACTACGAATCTGAATGCACCAATTGAACCAGCTTCTCCATCCATGATAGTCTCACCAGCAGCATATTGTGATTTTGGAACCCATGCAAGAGTAACTCCATCAGGACCTTTCATTTTTCTTAATGTTGGTAACATTTTTGAAGAAATGAATGCAACATAAGCGTTCTCAATAACTTTAGTATCAACTTTATCTGTACCAGAAACGATTTCAGTATCAGTTGGAACTTCGTTGTTGATTAAATCTTGTTCAAATGCACTTAATGCATCATAATCAAGAACATCTTGAGATTTCATTTGAACTGGAGTAATAGCAACATCAGAAGCTATCATTCTATTTGCTTCAGAAGCAGTTAGTAATGAGTTTTGAATTTGCATCTCTTTTAATTCACCAGTCGCTCTTGCAAGTTCTTTAATTTCTCTAGCAACTTGTTTCATTCTTGAATCTAATGTCACAGATCTAACTGTATACTTAGCACCGATACCATGTTGAGTCATTTTTGCAGATACTAATTTAGATGAACTATTTAGTAAGTTAACAACTCCACCTTCTTCTGGTAATGGAACTAAAGGACCTTGAGCTGTAGCATATGAAGCATCTCCATATAAGATATTTCCAGCACCAGATTTAATGAACGCAGCACCACCTAAAACACCAACTCTAGCAGTAGCAGCAGCTTTAGCAGCAGCAATAGCTAAATCTAAATTTCCACCATTTGCACCTAAGTAAGCATTTGCATCATATTTAGAATCTAATACTCCACCAACAGATGGGAATACATACCATACATATGTTAATAATTTTGCAGTTGACGCATCAACATTTCCATCTACCATGTTATCTTTATGTAACATTGGGATAACGATTTCTTTAGTGATTGTATCACCATAATTCTCAGGCATATCTTCTCTTGAAGCCATTTTTGAGAAAAACTGTTTTCTTGCAGCATACTCTACTACAGCTTTTGAAACGAACTCAGGTGTAAATTGTCTAGAAATTGAACTAGAAGTGTTTCCGCCTTGATTAAACTTTTTAATTAACTTTGCCATTTTTTTTTCCTTGTTTATTTAATAAACCTAATTGCTTTCAAGGCAAGTCTTACGACCTACCTATCATGTCAAACGCTTCAAAGAAGTCTTTTCCTGTTAATTTAAGAGGATCAAACTTTGGCTCTTGCGCTACAACTTTAGGCTTAGATGTACTAACCGATGAAGCCTTTTTTCTTTTCTCAGCAACTTTTGCCTGTTCCTCTTTAACTTTAGCAGTATACTCTTCTTTTTGTCTTTTTTCAAGAATTTTAGCTTTTTCAGCTTCAACTTTTGTTTTATCAACAACTTTATGAGCTACTACACCAGTAGTTTTTGGAATTACATTTTTAGCTTGATTAGCTTCAGCCATAGCTCTTTTTTCTTCAGCAATAATCGATACAGCTTCTCTGTACTGATTAATAGAAGTTTTTGATGAGAATCTACCAGATGTATCTAAAAGTTTTAACTCTTTGATTTTATCTTGAACAGCATCATATATTGTTGGAGAATTATCAGAATCATCTAACTTTGCAGTCATATGATGTAATAAATCATCTCTAACTTGTGGCTTTGCAGAAAATTCTTTGAAACTATCAGCATCCCATTGGCTACCAACAACTTCTCTAAATTTATCTTCAACACCATATTCTTTTGCTCTTTGCAGAGTCTCTTTGATATTCATGGCTTCATCTGTTTCAACATAATTAGCGCCAGTATATTTGATATCATCTAAGTCTAAGTCTACAATAGGATCTATTTTGTTAATGCTAATGAAGTGCTTTAACGCTTCTTTATCACCACTCATAACATCCATCATTAAGTTAAACTTATCATGATTTTCAATCATTCCTGATTTATCTAACGCACTCATTAGAGGTCTATACTTTTTGAAACCAGACATCTTTTCTTCAAAACCATAAAGCATTTGTTGTGCTTTGATAATTTTTTCAGGATCAGTGAAACCTTTTACAGTCTTACCATTCGCTTTGAACTCCGTAGAAGTTACTTTTTCATAAAATGATTTATAGAAATCAACATTAGGCTCACTTGTATCAGAATTTGTTTCAGAGTCCGTATTCTCTAAACCGCTTTCATCATCTTTATTGCCTTCCTCAGACTTATCATCTAACTCATCATCAGTTCCGTCTTCCGACTCTTCATCATCAGAACCATCTTTGTTTGAATCTTCACCATCTTCTTGAGCGTCTTCTTCGTTACTATCTGAATCATCTTCATCTGAAGTATCATCATCAGAATCGGCATTCTGATCATTCGTGTCTTCATCTTCTTCTTCTTCAGAATTCTCGTCTGTGTCCTCAATATCATCTTCTTCATTAGAGTCATATTCTTCGTTGTCATCTTCAGTTTCTTCAAACTCAAAATTCCCGTTAAGAATGTTATCTAATTCATCAGATGCAGATATTTCTTCTTCTCTTGCCATTCAATTAACCTTTTAAATTAGTTTTGTTTCAAAATGTTTTGTCTTAACTCTTTAGACTCTGTAAGTCTATTTGTTAAAACCTCTAACTGAACAGCTCTAGACTCTACAAAGCCTTTAACTTTTTTTAGCAACCTAAGTTGTTCAATTATTTGTTCTTCTGCTTCATCACTAACTGCGTCACATAATTTATTAGATAACTCAATCATTTCAGAACCAAAAATAGTTTCATGAAATACATCTTTAAAATCTCTAGAATTTATAACTTTATGAAACTTTTTCTCAATCTCAATTTGTTCATCAAGACTTTGTATTTCAGCTTCTATAGACTCTAAACTTATTTCGTAAGACATTATTCGTAAACCTTTCGTATGCATTTTGTGACCATATTGTATATCCTGTAACCTTAATGTTTAATTAATGCTCAAGGATATACCTATATATAGTTCTACATCTGACCTAAACCTTCTGCATCCATTCTATCTTGAACATCATAATCATCTTCATACGATGTATCTTCGTCTTCCAAAGCGCCAGGTGAAGTGTCTCTAACACCATACTCGTAACCTTTAGTTAATCCTAAATCTAAACCTTCACTTCTACCAACATTTCTGCCATGATCAATAGCAGCAACTTCTCTAGCTCTTACAGCTTGTTCCATTGCTTGCTTCTGAGCCATCTCTTGTATCAATTGTTGTTTAGCTTGCTCTCTAATATTATTTAGAGTAACTTCAGTTTTTTGCTCTTGAACAACATTGTCTCCAACTCTTTTATTGTTTAACATTTGTAGAGATGTATTTGGTGTTGCTACATATTTACCTTCTCCACCTGGCGCTTGTGGTGCGCCTGGTATCATTCCTAATCCTTCTTGTTCATCACCCATGATTATTCTCCTTTTTTAGTTGAAGCATTAATTTGCGCTTCTAGTTGTTTTATTTTAAACATCATTTCTTGCTTTGTCATATCAATATCTGCATCATCAAGCTTTTCTTTTCTCTTTGTATCGAAATCTATAGCTCTATCCTCTAAGTCTCTAGCTCTCTTAGCGCCAGTAGTATGGTCAACAAAATCTTTATCTAACATATCTGCTTCTGATTCTAGTTTTCTAGTTCTAGCAGCAGACTCAGCAGCTTGTCGTTGTCTTAATAAGTTTTGTGATTGTTTATTTTCAACATCTTTTTCATTCTCAATAACTCTAGACACTCTCTCATGAATTCTTGAATCAACTTCTTCGATATCTTTTTTAGCTTTTTCAATTTTAAGTCTTTGCTCTTCAATTTGCATATCCATAAGTTCTTGTTGTTTTGGATCTGGTTGAGGTTGATAATTTTCAAATTCTCTAGCTAAATCATATTGACCTTTTAATTTTAATATTCTAGCCCATATCTTTTTAGACAACTCAGGACTCATTGTTTGTTGACCTGTTTGCAGAACCATAGCTAAATCTTGAGCTATTGCATTGTTTGTCTCAGGAGTTTGAATATCAATTGTAATATCATGAGCGCCAGATAAGTCGTCTCTATTTATCTTAACATACTCTTGATTTGTATTTCTAACAATCTCTTCTTCTGATAGGAACTCAGCATTCATAGCTATAATCAATCTTGCAGCATCTACAAGCATTGATGTGATTCTTCTTAATGTAGAAGCGTCTCTCTTGCTATTTGAGCTATCTATTCTCTTCTGAGCATTAACACTGATACCATTTGTACTATTATTGTTTAATGTTGTACCAGACATTGCTTCTGCATCTGCAATCTGAGCATTTATCCATTGAAGCGCAATTGGATTAACTGGATTTACATTATTTTTAAATATTGCATTTTTTGGATTCATTCCACTTCTGAAGAATACTGTTTTTCCTAACCTGTAGTTTTCTCTCTCAACAGGACTTGGGAAGAATGTTTCATCTATGAACTCTTGATTTACTGCATCTAGCGCCATAATATCTTGAATAGCTCTTGTAGTTTTACCAACAGCTTCTTGATTCTCTTCCAGTAACACTGCATCAGGTTCACCCATAACTTCTCGTTTTACTGGCATATACTTAGCAATTACATATGGAATCTTTTTATGTCCAAATGGATTTTCTTCTAATCTTACTAATACTCCACCAACCCATGTAGCTACAATAGGAATAGTATTTCCATCATCATTAATATCCCAGAATCCCCAATAATCATAAGCTTTTAATTTAACTCTTGATTTACCAGACAACTTAGAGTTTCTAGCGCTTTCACCATGATACTCAGAATATTGATACTCTTCTTTATTTTTATCTATGAATGATAGGTTCTTATAGATACCTCTAGATTTAATCTCTTTTGTAATAACTTCAACACCATCAGGACCAATAGTTTTTACTTCAACTTCTTCTTCTTTGTATTCTTGCTTTTTTAACTCTGAGAAGCTTATCGGATACTCTTCAATTAAAAACTGAGCTTTTTCTATATCACCTTCACATGTTGTATCAATGATAATATTTGCACTATTTCTAACTTCAATTGTTGGATGATTTACTATAAGCTTTTCAACTTCTACATCTACAAGCTCTGTACCTTTTTGCATAGGCTCACCAGTTTCAATCATTGCTTGCATCTCTTCTGGAGTCATCTGGCCAGCTTGAACCATTTGAACCATCATATCATATGACTCTTCAGGTGATGCATACACAGGTCTTTCTTCTTGCTCAATACCTATGCCATATTCAGTTTTCCAACCAACTTTACATATTACTGAACCTTCATCAACATCTGTTCTAACAATCTCTTCAACTAATTTATCTATTTTTATTTTATGTCTAAATTGATAATTTAGTAGTATCTGATTTTGTTCAGCTGATTTATGATCTTCTGGTCCAACACCTTTTATATCAAACAAGTCTTGAGTTCCAAGTATTGCATCTTCTAATGCTGCATATTTATACTCATTTTGTTTTCGAACTAATAATGGTCTAGTTGTACTTTTACCAGGTTTTACTTTCTCAATCTCTTTACCACCATTTCTAATCTCTTCATATCTTAGAAGATTTTCTCTATTTGTAGTTTGGAAATGTGCAGAGTTGGTTCTATCTGTTTCTAAATCATCGAATGTAGGTTCGTTCTTCCAGCTTGTCAATTTAGCTGGCGCTCCATTGGATTTACCTTTGTACAGTGCATCCATATTATTACCAGGTTTTTTCTTTGCCATGTTAATCCTATTTAGTTAATTGTATTAATAGATTATACATTTCTATTTTACATAGTGTATTTAAAATCTATTTAATACAATCTTAAGTGAAGTTTAACCGATAATTTTTTGTATATCAGTTATATTTAATTTGTGGAAGTTTTTATCGAAATGATTCTTTTCAAACACATTTGATTTATCTATGTTATATTTTTCACATAGTTTGTTTACAAGCTCTGATAAGCTAATCATTTGTTGATTTGTGAACCTTTGTTTACCAATTAATACAATTCCTATTGAATCTATATTAGCACCTCTTGTGTGTGAACCAGCCATAGATATTGGTCTACCATCTTCAATAGCACCATCTTTTACATTTGACTCATATTCATCACTTCTATATACTTTACCATTGCATATCACATAATGATATCCAATCGTCCTATATCCTCGTTCGATATCTTCATATCTAATCTTGTTTGCATTTCCATACTCAGCGCCAGAGTTCATGATGATAATCTTATTTATCTCTCTCATACTATTCCTATTTTTTAAGATGATTGAATTGTACATTGTGATTTATTAATTTTAGCTTTTGCTTCATTTTCCAAAGCGCCAGGTTGAGGTAATCCATGACGCTATGATTTTATTTAGTTTTGTTCTTTTATTTGCGAATATAATCTTGATGCTAGTTCTTCTATAAAGAATTTACTTTCATTTTTTATAGCAAACATTACTTGTGATATCATTATATTTTCACCTTCTGTTAATTCTGTTCTAGCTTCTATTCCTATTTTAGAAGTAGATTGTTTTGCTTTTGCTTCATCTAGCCAGTTTACTATTGTCTTTAAACTGTCAGTATTATATGGCATGTAATCGTTTCCAATGTTTATTGTTCCACCATTAAATAGATGATCAAGTATATCCTCTCTTCCAAAATCTTTAGATATTTTTCTTACTACATCTATAGTTTTTGAACTTACTCCAAATTTCTTAGATACTTCTGCT
>JACCEA010244856.1_pt1 | contig 16857 bp, 7 predicted proteins | sample 7449851 | NCBI WGS metagenome assembly JACCEA01 (sample SAMN15323453, study PRJNA562643) | freshwater metagenome | isolation source: river surface water | place: USA:Blue River Watershed | collected 2017-08-18 | reverse complement strand
GGACAATTTCCAATTAGAGACCTGCCTCTGCTCCTTTAAAAAATTATTCCGAGTGAAGCATGGCAGATATTTAAGATATTACCTAGACCGTCAGGCAGAAGAGATACAGCAATTAGAACAAGACCAATGGCTAGGAATAGACTGGCAAGTGCTCTGGGATTCTAGAACAGAAACTCTAATCCCAGAATTAAATCTGAAAACTGGTATAGATAAATCTCTATTTGACTCATTCCTAATAACAGGTAATATCAAATCTCTTAATATGATGTTCGATAATCCTGAAATAAAATCAAATAATAATCTACTAGAATTTATTTAAAATAAAACTTTACTTTATCTGATACTCATAGTATAATAAAGTAAAGCTCAGTAAAGCTCGTCTAGTCTAGTCGGAGTCTGATCGGAGTCTGGTCGGAGTCTGGTCGGAGTCTGGTCTAGTCAGGACTAAATCCAAATAATAAAAATTAATAAGTAGTCTAAGTCAAAATCGACCACTGAGCGAATACCTCCGATCTTCTACGAATCTATCCGATCTTTTCCAAATACCGCCGATCTTTTCCATATCACAAACTTTAGTGCTCCGCGACTAAATCCGCCAGATTATTGTTGATTTGTTTTATATTTAAAGGTTCTTGATAATTTTTCCCCATTACTTTTTGTTACCTGATTAGTTAATTCAAATTCTAGTATAGTATTAGCAAAGTTATTAATAATAATATCTGTTACAGTAGAATACAATATATTTGGATTTGTTAGAGATATAGCTTCAGATATTGTCCATTCAGAGGCAGTAATAGTTTGGTCAGGCATTAGCCATAGATCCCAGGGAACTGCTGTAAATTCAACTGTACCAGAGGTAGTGGTATCTTGCCCCCAAGTGGGTTCAGTTTCCGCTGTTCTACCTGCTGTGGTGCATTGGTAGTAATACCCATTATCAACACTAGGTTTACAGATATCGCCCAGACGATAGATAAAGTCTGGAGTAAATGTTATTGGTGCCCAGTAGACAGTTACTTTGGTAACATCATCAGGATCTATATACCCAGCGATTTTTAGCGGACCTTTTTGAGTTGCTTGATAGATTTGCATTTATTTACCTTTAATTAGAAATTCTTGTTGTATATATTTAATATTAATAGAATTTTCAGGATTTTGTATTAGTACACGATTATCCGGAGTTTTTACAATAACCTCTAGATCAACTGTAGGAGAGATTACTTGTTTATTGGTATTTGTTATTAATATTGTTTGTGGATCAGATTTAATTAGATATTCATTAGGAATATGTTTAATTAAGATCAGATAATTTTTACTTAATCTAATAACTATTAATTTTGCATCAGCAGATACTGCTGCGCCAGCTAGAGCATTTAATTGTATTTTTGTAGTTAGAGCAGCTGCTGTTGTTGTGTTGGACTTACACGATAGAGAAACTAGCTGGATACTATTTGTTAGCGCAGCAGATGCAGTGGTTCTTGTGCTTGTTGCAGCAGCTAATTGGATACTGTTTGTTAGTTCAGCTTTATTGGTTACAACGCAAGTATCGATAGATGCTAATTTTATCTGTGCAGTTAGATTAGCTGATGCAGTGGTTCTTGTACTTGTTGCAGCAGCTAGTTGGATACTATTTGTTATAGCAGCTTTATTGGTTACAACACAAGTATCGATAGATGTTAATTGTATTTTGGCAGTTAACCCAGCTGATGCAGTGGTTCTTGTACTTGTTGCAGCAGCTAATTGGATACTATTTGTTAGTTCAGCTTTATTGGTTACAACACAAGTATCGATAGATGCTAATTGTATCTTGGCAGTTAGATTAGCTGAGCTAGAACTTCTAGAAGAAACAGTTGTAGTAAGTTGGATACTGTTTGTTAGAGCAGCTCTATTGGTTACAACACAATAGTCACGAGATTCTAGTTGTATCTGGGTTGTTAGATTAGCTGAACTAGAACTTCTAGAAGAAACAGTTGCAGCTAGTTGGATAGAATTAATTAATTGTGCAGAGTTTGTTACAACACAAGTATCGATAGATGCTAATTGTATCTTGGTGATTAGACCAGCATTATTAACTATTGTTCTAGAAGTAATCCCACTAGCTAATTTAATGTTATTTGTTAGTGCAGCTCTAACAGTACAGTTAGTTTTTACTGTGGAGAAAACTGCAGGATCAGCAATAAATGCTGAAACTGAAGAAATTGACTGAACCTCAGCATCAAGTTGTATTTGAGTGTTTAATGTACCAGATGTAGAAACCGATGAAATACTAGGTACTGCTATTAATTGGATACTTGTATCTAGATCAGCTCTATTGGTTACAACACAAGTATCGATAGAGGCTAATTGTATCTGTGTTGTTAATGCAGCTGAACTAGAACTTCTAGAAGAAACAGTTGCGGCAAGTTGGATAGAATTAATTAATTGTGCAGAGTTTGTTACAACGCAATAGTCACGAGATTCTAGTTGTATAGCAGTTGTTAAACCAGCTGATGCAGTGGTTCTTGTACTTGCTCTAGCAGCTAGTTGGATATTATTTGTTAGTGCAGCTCTATTGGTTACAACGCAATAGTCTTTAGATTCTAGCTGTATAACAGTTGTTAACCCAGCTGAACTAGAACTTCTAGAAGAAACAGTTGCAGCTAATTGGATACTGTTTGTTAGAGCAGCTCTATTGGTTACAACACAATAGTCTTTAGATGCTAATTGTATCTGTGTTGTTAATGCAGCTGAACTAGAAACGTTACAAGTATTTTTAGATGCTAATTGTACAGCAGTTGTTAAACCAACAGATGCAACAGTTCTAGAACTTGCTGCAGCAGCAAGTTGGATAGAATTAATTAATTGTGCAGAGTTTGTTACAACACAATAGTCACGGGATTCTAGTTGTATCTGTGCAGTTAGTTCAGCAGATGCAGCGGTTCTAGCTACAACTGTTGCGGCTAATGCTATAATAGGAATTCTTAAATTAGCCGAATTAGACACAACGCAAGTGTCTATAGATGCTAGTTGTATTTGGGTAATTAAATTCGCATTATTAACTTTTGTTGTAACTATTACACTAGCAGCTATATCTTTACTTGTAAGAAGAACCGCTCTATTGGTTACAACACAATAGTTTGTAGATGCTAATTGTACAGCAGTTGTTAAGCTACCTGATGCAATAGTTCTTGTACTTGCTGTAGCAGATAGTTGGATACTGTTTGTTAGTACAGCTTTATTGGTTACAACACAATAGTCTTTAGATGCTAGATTTATTGCAGTTGTTAAACCAGCTGATGCAGTGGTTCTTGTACTTGCTCTAGCAGCAAATTGAATAGAATTAATTAATTGTGCAGAATTTGTTACAACACAATAATCACGAGATTCTAATTGTATAGCAGTTGTTAACGAAGATCTTTGAGAAACTACACTAGAACTAGAGGTAGCTAAATTTACACTTGTCGTTAAGTTGGCAGATGTTCTTGCTAGTGCTGCAATTGAAGTATTTAATTTAACTTGGGTTGCTAAATCTGCTCCGGTTCTTGCTAGAGCAGCTGCACTAGCCGCAAGATTAATCTGTGTATTAAGTGTGAGTGTTCCTAGTGTAACAACACTTCTAGCTACAGCAGTAAATCGTATAGCAGTTGTTAGATTAACAGATGTTCTAACCGTTGAGATTGCAACAGCTGCAAATTGTATAGCAGTTGTTAGGTTACTAGAAGATTTTGCAGTACAAGTAATCGAAGAATTTAACGGTTTTGCTACCAATAAATTGACCGATACTGTGCATGAGCATGTAACTGTCGCAGCAAGCTCAGCTGCTGGACCTATCCCTGAGGATGATATTGGATTAGAACTTAAAGGAAAAAACCCTAGCATGCTCTCTCTTGGTTAAATGATTACTTATAATCAATTATTTATAAGTCACCAAACGATTTAATAAATAGTTTATAATTCATTAAGTAAACTTAAAAATCATTTATGGCTTTAATAATTAAAGATAGAGTTAAAGAAACAACAACAACATCCGGTACAATACCATTTGTTTGCACAGGAGCTGTTAACGAGTTTCAAACATTTGCTGCATCTATTGGTGATGCAAATACGACATTATATGCCGCAGAAGATATTGGCGGTATTAATTGGGAAGTTGGGGTTGGTCAATATGTTCTTGCAAACAACTCATTATTAAGGACAACTGTTCTTGCTAGTTCTAATAACAATAGCATTGTTAATTTTTCAGCAGGACCTAAAAATATTTTTGTTACTGTTCCTGCTGATTATACTGCATTAACTTCAAGAGATTTAACTCAATTTGCTCCAACTACCTCTGCTAATTTATTTTCCATAATAACTGACGAAACTGGTAGCGGTCAATTAGTATTTGCTAATAATGCTGTATTATCGAATACTACCATTAATAGCGAACTTGTAGCAACAGGAAATTTATCAGTAAGTGGAACATTAAGCGGTACTTCAACCGTAAATTTGGTTGGTTCGACTACTAGCACAACTTCATTAGGTACTGCTGCATCAACTGGGACTACCAATATTGGTGGTACAGGCCAAACTGGTGCTATTACTGTTGGTCGATCAACTGCGACACAAACTTTAAACTTAGGAACAGGTGCAACATCTAGTGGTAGCATTAAAACTATTAATATTGGTACAGCTGGAGTTGCTGGTTCAAATACAAATATTAATATTGGTGGTGCTGCTTCAGGTGGGAATGTTTATTTCAATCAACCTGTTGAAACTATTGATCCATTAACTATTAGAAGAAGCCCATCACAGTTTTTAACTATACAAAACGACGATACCACAGTATCTCCTTTTATTAAAAGTTTTAGTGCCAATAATAATGCAAAACCGTTATATTTTGATTGTTCTACTGTAGATTTAACTCCAGTTACAGCTGGTTCTCTAGGTTATATTTTTAGAATTAATGGAAACAACGTATTTAATATTGACACTAGCGGAACAAGTATTTTTACTAATACTTCTTCTACAGGTCCTGCTGTTAAAATTAACCAAACAGGCGCTGGACCTGCATTATTAGTAGAAGATGAAACTACTCCTGATTCTACTCCATTTGTCGTAGATACGAATGGTAATGTTGGTATTGGTACAAATTCTCCTCTAGGTAAATTGGGTATTGTTGGATCAACTGTAGGAGCTAATGTTGGTGATCAAACAATATACACAACACTTTCTAGTTCTGATAATGGCGTTAATAATGATATTTTCCAGATATCTAATATCAGATTAAGTACGGGTGCTGGTTGGACAGGTAGTGGTACACGACTACAACAAAAAGTTGATAGTTCTTGGATGGGCTATATGCAATTTAATGGTAATACCAACAATGGTGGTATATCATTTGGTACCGGACAAACAACAACTTCTGCTAATTCTATCCCAGAAGTATTTCGTATAAATTCTTCTGGAGCTGTAGGTATTGGCACAACAAGCCCAACTGCGAAATTAGATGTCGCTGGTTCAGTTAAAATATCTCAGGACTTATCTGTTTCTGGATCTTTATCCATTGCATCTAATACCTTAGTTGCGAATTTAAATTCCGATATGTTGGATGGAAAAACTGTTGGGACAAGCGGCAGTGCGATTCCTACCCTAGATGGAAACAATATCTGGGCAGGTGAACAGCGATTTCAATCTCTGACAACCTATATGGGTGATCCTAGTTCAAACACATATATTGAATTCAGTCGAGCTACAAATTACCCATTTATAGACTTTCATTCTAATACAAATGTTGATTTTAGCGGTAGAATTGGTTGTAGTGGAGCAACAGCGGGTAGTGGTGGTGGTACATTAGATTTTCAGGCTGCTGCATATAGTTTTTATAGCGGTAGTTTCACTGCTGGCGGTTCTTACGGGACAATTACTCTTGGTAATGCTTCACAAAGTCAAATTGTAAATATTGGTACAGGTGCAACAGGTTCAGGTAATACTAAATCTATTGGATTTGGTACAAGCGGTGTTGCAGGTTCAACTACAAATATTAATATTGGTAGTGCTGTTCAGGGAGCATTAGGTAAAACTATTGCTAATCAAGGAATGCAATTAGGTTCTAACGGCACACCGATTTATCAAACAAAATTAGATTTTGGTAGTGATACTTCTGGTACATGGCGTAAATTATTTACGGTATCATTAGGAACTGGACAATATCAAACGGCTGCTTATAAAATTGATATAGTCGATCCTAATGCTAATCATGCAGTAGTTGGTAGTATTAATGCAGACAAATATACCTATTATGTAGCATGTATTCGTACTGAAAGTACTGTTCAAGATTATCCTGATGCATGTTATATAAGTGGTCCAGCGAGTCATATTAGAGCTGTTAGATTAAGCACTGGTAATTATGAAATACAAGTAGCTAATGAAATACAATATCAAGAATATTTGATTTCTATTCAGTTATATGCTGAAAATGGCGGTGGAACTGCTGCCACTTATTATGATGGAAGTGCTCTTGCTAGTGTTGGTGCAAATACATACACAGCAGCGGTTGGCACAGCAACTGATTGGTTTCAACAAGTTAGAATCGCTAGTTCTGGTGCAGGAGATGCATTAAGAATCACTCAAACAGGGTCTGGAAATGCATTACTTGTTGAAGACTCAGCAAATCCCGATGCAGATCCATTTGTTATTAAAGCAGATGGTAATGTTATTTCAGGAGCAGCAAGCCAAGTAGCTGGTGCTCAATATAATCCAAGATTAGAAGTTGTTGGTTATGATTCTAGTTTATCCGGTATAGGTCAATTTCAATATAGTAATAATTCAGGAGCTGCAAGACATCAATTTAACAAAACGCGAGCAACAGCTCCAGCTGGGCACGTAATTGTTGTAGAAAATGATGAACTAGGAACATTAACATTTGCTGGTTCAGATGGAACTGGATACATTCGAGGAGCGCAAATTTCTGCATATGTAGATGGCACACCTGGAACTAATGATATGCCAGGAAGATTAGTATTTTCTACTACTGCTGATGGTGCATCATCTCCAACTGAAGCAATGAGAATCACTAATGCTCAACAAATTGGAATTGGTACAACAAGCCCAACTGCAAAATTAGATGTTGTTGGTTCAGTTAAAATATCTCAGGACTTATCTGTTTCAGGTAATGTTTATATCTCTGGTAACACTACAACCCTAAGTTCAAATAATTTAGTAATTAATGACTCTATTATTTACTTGGCAAATAATAATCCAGCTAATTTAAACGATATTGGTTTTGTTGGTAATTTTACTTCAGGAGTTTATCAACACACAGGCTTGGTCCGTGACGCTACAGATGGTGTTTGGAAACTATTTTCTAATGTAGTTTCAGAACCAACGAATACTGTAGATTTCTCTTTAGCAGTTTATGATAGTATTAGGGTTGGTAATGTGTATGGTGATTTATACGGTAACGCCAATACAGCAACTGCTCTAGCTACTGGACGAACTATTGAGTTATCTGGAGCAGCAACAGGCACTGCAACCTCATTTGATGGTTCTCAGAATATAACAATTCCTGTTACCTCGCTAAATTCGGCTAATTTAACTGGAACTATTTCCAATAGTTTATTAAATGTTGGTACAACATCGTCCTCTGGTATTGTTCAATTAACAGATAGTGTTTCTAGTACAAGTACAACAACAGCTGCTACACCTAACAGTGTTAAATTGAGTTATGATCAAGCAACCAATGCGTTTGTTCAAGCAAACACTGCTGTTGCTATTGCATTGGCATCATTTTCTAGAGCCAATGTTGAAACAATCGCTCAAACAGCGTTTACTCAAGCTAACAGTGCTTATGCACAAGCCAACGTTGCTCTAGGGGTTGGCCAAGCAGGATTTAATCGAGCTAATGTAGGTTATACTCAAGCCAACGTTGCTCTAGCGGTTGGTCAAGCAGCATATAATAAATCAAATACTGCAATAACAGTAGGCTCAACACCTTTATATCTTGGTTCAACTAATACTTCTATTGTTGGATTAATTTCGTTACGATCAAATACAGTATTTGTTGGTAATACTGCAGCAGCTAATACTTTTAGATTCCCTAATACTGGTGTTATAGTTAGCGATACACTCCCAAACATACCTCAATCCGAACCTCATAATATTGGGTTAGTAGCAGAAGGGGTTGCTCACCCAACTGATGCAAATATCTATGGTATTGGTGTTTATGGTAAAGGTTACACAAGTGCTACAACTCGTTCAGGAGGTGTGGTTGGCGAGGGTCATGTACAAACAGCAACTGATGTTGGGGCTTCGGTTGGTGTTCGCGGATATTCGAATGATACTCATACTGGTGGACACAATATAGGGTTATATGGAGATGCAACTGGAGCTAGTGGTTCCGGTTCTAATTATGCATTATATATGAGCCGTGGTGATATTTATTCAGCCAATGCTCAATCTTGGATTATGAATGGTAATATAACATATTCTGGTGCATATACAGTTACAATTCCAACCTTGGTTGTCACATCTAATACCTTGGTTGCAAACTTAAATTCTGATATGTTGGATGGAAAACATGTTGGAACAAGTGGTAGTGCCATTGCTGCTCTAGATGGAGCTAATATCTGGGGTGGTACACAACGATTTACTAATAATATTGTGGTAACTGGATCAAGCGGAGATTCTTTTGTTAGAATTACTCAAACTGGAACTGGTAATGCACTAACTGTAGAAGATGAAACTAACCCTGATTCTAGCCCATTTGTTGTAGATGCTAACGGTAGTGTTGGTATTGGTACCAGTTCTCCTAGTTATAAATTGCATGTAGTTGGATCATTTGCTGCAAATACTAAATCGTTTGTTATTGACCACCCTACTAAATCAGGAATGAAACTGCGTTATGGTAGTTTAGAAGGTCCTGAAAACGGTGTATATGTTAGAGGTAGAACAAAAACCAATATTATAAATTTGCCGGATTATTGGGTTGGTTTAGTAGACGAAACTACAATAACTGTTAATTTAACCGCAATCGGTGCAGCACAAAATTTGTATGTTGAAAATATTGAAAATAATTGCGTATACATTTCGGGTAATAATATAAATTGTTTTTATACTGTATATGGTGAGCGTAAAGACGTTGATAAATTAATTGTGGAATTCTAATGAGCGTTGAGTATAATCCTACAACAGTAACTGATGGGTTAATGTTTTGTGTAGATCCAGCAAATAAAAGAAGTTATAGCAGAAATTGTCATCCGATGCCCACTGATATTTATGGATGGGTTTATTCAATGACCAGTACTCTTGCGAACAAAGCAACTGTCTCTAGAGACAATACTGTAGTATCGCCTGTTGGTAATACTCCGTTAAAATTTATCAATAATGCTAACGATTCGTATATTGAATCTTACACTAGACTTGCTGCAAATTTAGCTCCAGCAGTTTCAGGTCAAACTTGGACTGTTAGTGTATACGCTAAAGCTAATGTTGCAACCACAGGTCAAATTTTTATATTTGGTGCAACAGCTTCTGGAGCATATGTTGAAGCACCAGCAGGAACAATTAATATAACAACTGAATGGCAGAGATTTAGTTATACTTATACATTTTCTAATGCATCAACACAATACATTCAAACTAGATTAGATGGACCAGATGTTTATGCGAGTCCAGTAACTATTTGGTTTGATGGATTACAGGTTGAGCGTTCTTCATCAATGACCGGATTTAATCCGAATGTTAATCGCTGGAATACTTCAGTTAATGATTTAGTTGGATCTAATAAATTAACAATTTATGGTGATTGTACATTTAATGATTCTGGGTATGTTACATTTCCAACTGATACCACAACACAGTATTTAATGAATTCTACGTTTCCATTCCCTGTGGATGATCATACAATAGAATGTTGGTATAATTCAAATTTCACACAAGCTACTCAAACTCCGTATACATACAGTGTGGCTGGTGATAATCATTATTTGTGTTATTTAAATTCAAGTACCGAGATCGCTCCGTATTCGTTTAATGATTCATCGTATACGATTACTGTTCCTAATATGTTAGGTGTTTGGTGCAATTTCACCAGAACTAGAGTAAAATTAACAGGTCAAGAAAATTATTACCTTAATGGAGTTTTGGTCGGAAATAGAATTATTTCTGCGAATACAGCAACGCCAACTAATGGTTATTTAATCGTTGGTCAGGAAGCAGATACTCCAGGTGGAGGATTTAGCTCTGGGCAAAATTTAGATGGTAGTTTCTCTAAATTAGCAATATATGATAGAGCATTAACCGATGTTGAAGTTCGACAAAATTTTAATGCATTACGTGGGAGATATGGATTATGAGTTTAAACCATTCACCTAGTATTACTACAAACAATTTACTATTAAATTTGGATTTTAATAATCCTAAAAAATTTACCGATACATTTGGTCCAGGTAATTTAGTTCAAAATCCAACATATGCAACTAACTTATATAACAATGGTTGGGTAAGTTATTTTCCTGCAAATACTTCATTGAGAACTGGAATTGATGCGCCTGATGGAACCAAAACTGCTATAAGATTAACATGCAAAACAACTGGTAGCAGTTTATTGCGTGTGTGGTTTAATAATTTCACGCCAAATGGAACCGATACTTATACAGCCAGTTTTTTCGTTAGAAAAATAAGTGGTACAACAAGTTCACAGTTACTATCTAGTGATGTCAATGATGCGGGAGGAACTTCATATACCTCACAATTAATAACTGATAAATGGGTTAGGATTGTTTATTCTTGGGTTCCTACTAATACAGTTCAAGGTTTTATTGATTTATTAAGTGACAATACCAACGATTATGTTTTAGATTTTTGGGGTGTACGAATTGAAAATTCTACAACAACTAATAGTGGTTTCCCATTAAAAGATACAATTAGTAATACAATATTTAATTTATATAGACCAGCTTATTATTCATTAAATAGTGATAACATAACTTTTACTAGGACCGCTTCTACGCCAAAACACGGGGCAACAGCATTAGCTGTTCCAACTGGAAACTTAACATTAGCTAATTTCTTATATAACAATCATACATGGGAAATTTGGTTTAAGATTGATGATAAATCTCCTGGTAGTTATGATGCTAATGAATTTGCTAGTATTTTAGCAGTATATCCAGGATACCATCAAGGATTTTATTATACTGGATCAAATATGTTGTACAACATATGGGACAATACTGGAGGGACAGCGGTTGAGAGAACTTGTTGTTCATGGTCATTGGGTACTACTGGTGCACAAATAAATCAAGGATCTTGGTACCAAATTGCAGTTACACGATCTGGAAATGTATTCACTCCGTACCGGAATGGTGTCCAATTCGGAACTGGCTATACAATAACATCATTAGCGTTTAATAATTTATACAATTCAGGAACTCTTCAATTAGGTGCAGCTACAAATTATGCAGCAGGTGCTGGATCTTATAACTATTATGCTAAAAATACTATAGCTAATATGAAAATGTATAATCGCGCATTATCAGCATCAGAAATCAAACAAAACTTCAATGCGCTACGTGGGAGATTTGGACTATGAGTTGCTATAGTGGGCCAGAAATATCAAGTTCTGGATTGGTATTATCGTTAGATCCAGCTAATATTAAAAGTTATAATCAATCGGGAAATTCATGTTATGATATTAGTAATAACAACAATACTGCAACTATAGTTAATTCGCCTGTATACAACTCAAGCGGATATTTTAGTTATGATTACACTAAATCGCAACAATTAACCTTTGCTAATAACCCTAATCTACAATTCTTGGGTAATTCACCATATACATTAGAAGCATGGATATATCCTACTAGAAATCCAGGAGCATCAAATTATACTGGTATTTTTGACCGTGAAAGCAATCCTGGGTCTGGACGAGATGGGTATAATTTATACTTTCTTGGTGGTACTGCTGGGGCTACTACCCAAATTACTGCCGAACGATTTTCTGCGGGTACAGCTTCTGCTACTTGGATAACATTATGGGAAAGTGTGTCAGTAAATGCATGGCATCATATTGTAGCAACCTATGATGGTAGTTTATTGCGAATATATAGAAATGGTTTGTTTGTTGCTGCAAGTGGTGCAGCAACTGGTGCTATTACTAATACCGCAAAATCATTAACAGTAGGTGTGCGTGGTGGTCAATATTTTGATGGTAGAATTGGTATTACTAATATATATAATCGCGCATTATCAGCATCAGAAATCAAACAAAACTTTAATTCATTGAGAGCTAGATTCGGGCTTTAAATAAATATAGGATATAAACAAAGGAATTTTCAATGGCATTGTCTGACAAAAATATCGTAATCACGCCAAATATAGGACAATCAGCAGATCCTACTATTGTGTTTTCTGGTGCAGATTCTACTACATCGGCTCAAAATATAGCATTATCTGTTTATCCTGCATCTAACGGAACATTAAGTTTTGATGGTTCAGCTGGTCAATTATTTTCCATTACAAATAGTTTAACTGGTAGTATATTTTCTGTAAATGACATTTCTGGCATTCCTAGTATTGAAGTATTGGATACTGGTGTAGTTAAATTAGCGCAATATGGCGGTAATGTTGGTATTGGTGTTGGAACTCCAGGTGAGAAATTAGAAATTTCTGGTAATGTTAAAATCAGTGGAACAACTGAAACTTTAACTAAAACATCTACTATTGATGGTTGGACTTATTCTGGAAAAAGTATATCTGTATCTGCTCAAGAGACTGCTTCTCGCGGTTTAAGTTTTAGCACTGATGGAACTAAAATGTATATTGTTGGGCAAACCAATGATACAGTGTATCAATATACTCTTTCAACTCCATTTGACGTTTCTACTGCTACTTATGCAAGCAAATCGTTTTCCGTTTTAGCACAAGATACTGCATCCACTTCGATATTTTTTAAATCGGATGGATTAGCATTTTATATGCTAGGCGATACTGTTGATACTGTTTTTCAATATACGCTATCCACAGCATGGGATGTTTCAACTGCCACGTATGCTACAAAATCATTTTCAGTTACTACTCAAGAAACTGCTCCATCTGGGTTGGAAATTAGTCCTGATGGAACCAAGATGTATGTTATTGGGACTACTACTGATACTGTTTACCAATATACGTTATCCACAGCATGGGATGTTTCAACTGCTGCATATGCTACAAAATCATTTTCTGTCACAACATTTGATGGAGCACCAACTGGCATTGAATTTAATGCCGATGGTACAAAAATGTATGTTGTTGGTACTCAATACGACTGTATTATTGAATATACATTATCCACCGCATGGGATGTTTCAACTGCTAATTTTACCGATAGATTGCTGATATCCAATGGATTGAGTAATATTAATCCGATGGGGTCAGTATTATTAGCGAATAGTCCTCATGATATATACACAGATTTTTCCAATAATGTTGCATATATTTTTGATCTTAATACACAACGTGTATTTCAATATACAACAAATACCACGCCACTAAAAGTTAGTGGTAATAAATTAGTTGTTTCTCCATTTACCTATTTTAAAAATGATATACAAACATTGGGTTCTATTCGTACATTAGGAGCATTGGAAGTTACTAACGCAGCAATATTATCTAGCACATTAAATGTTGGTGGTACATTAACAGCCAGTGGCACTTTAACAGCCACCTCAGTAATAACATTAAGCGGTGCAACCACTAGTGCAACAACAATTGGAACTACAGCAACAACTGGAACAACAACTATTGGTGGAACAAGTCAAACTGGTTTAATTACCCTTGGTCAATCTACAGCTACACATACCTTGAATATTGATGCTGGTGCTACTATTAGTGGTGCTACTAAAACAATTAATATTGGCACAGGTGGCGTAAGTGGATCAACAACTAATATTACTTTAGGTAGTGCTACAGGAACAACAACTAATATTTATGGTTGGATTAATATATTCGGATCTTCAACTAGTAGAGCTACGATTGGAACGGATAATTCACTATCATTAGGTAGAATAGACAATACTGCTTCATCTCCTTATATTGATTTCAATAGTGGTTCTACAACAGTAGATTATGATACAAGAATTATGGCTACTGCTGGTAATGGAACTGCTGGTAATGGAACATTAGGTATTTTAACAGGAGCTGTTGGAATCGGTACAACAAACCCAACTGCGAAATTAGATGTTGCTGGTTCAGTTAAAATATCTCAAGATTTATCTGTTTCTGGTAATGTTTATATCTCTGGAAACACCACTGTATTAAGTTCAAATAATTTAGTAATTAATGACTCTATTATTTATTTGGCAAATAATAATCCAGCTAATTTAAATGATATTGGTTTTGTTGGTAATTTTACTTCAGGATCATATCAGCATACTGGATTGGTTAGAGATGCTCATGATGGTGTTTGGAAACTATTTTCTAATGTAGTTTCAGAACCAACGAATACTGTAGATTTCTCTTTAGCAGTTTATGATAGTATTAGGGTTGGTAATGTGTATGGTACTGTATATGGTAACGCCAATACAGCAACAGCTCTACAAACATCTAGATTAATTAATGGAACAAGTTTTAACGGTAGTGCAGATGTAACAATTTTAGCTAATACTTTTAATGATTTGATAATCGGTACTGGTTTTAATCCTGGATTATTTGACGGTTCTAGTACAACAACCTTAACTGCTAATACTGCTAGCACAACTGGAGCTGGTATCGTACAGTTAACAGATAGTGTTTCTAGCACAAGTACAACAACAGCTGCTACACCTAACAGCGTTAAATTGAGTTATGACCAAGCAACTAATGCGTTTAACAAAGCCAATACTGCAATAACATTAGGTTCAACGCCTTTATATCTAGGTTCAACTAATACAACAATTTCAGGGTTAACATCAGTAACATCTACGTTCTTTGTTGGTAATTTATACGGTAACGCGAATACAGCAACTACCATAGCAATTACTCCTGGTATAAGCGGTAATGTATTAACATCTAATGGTACATCTTGGGTAAGTTCAGCAGCACCAGTTGGTTTCACCACAACTGATGATAATTCAACAAATGCAACCTATTATCCAGTATTTGTAACCGCAGCAGGTGGTTCTACTGCTAAAACGGCATCTACTGATTTAACATTTAATCCAAGTACTGGTACTTTCAGTGCTATTATTTTCAATTCTCTTTCTGATGCTAACAAAAAAGAAAATATCCAAACATTAACTGGTGCTTTGGAAAAAACTTTAGCGTTGCGTGGCGTTTCATACAATTTAATTGATTCTAATCAACCATCTATTGGTTTAATTGCACAGGAAGCTGAAGAGATTATTCCAGAGGTTGTTTGTACAGACCCGCAAGGGAATAAGAGCATAACTTATGGTAACATCATTGGTTTATTAGTTGAAGCGATTAAAGAGCAACATAACACCGAAAGTTCTAGAATAAATACTATAGAAAATGAGATTACCGAAATAACATCTCAGATTAATAATTTAAACAATGATGTAAAAGAGATTAAAGATATTTTACTTCAATTTACGCAAAACAAAAAATGAAAAACGCTAATATAAATAGTTGTAAAATTTTTACTAAAGGGAATTAAACGTGGCTATATCTCAGATTAATTATTCAAATACATTTTCACATTGGTTAATATCAACTAACCAATTGGTTGATAATGTAAATACGTTAAATTCAGGTGATTTTAATAAGACTAGCGGAACATTAAATTTACTTTCTTCTGGATTAGGTCTTTCAGTTTCGAATTCAGCTGCATTTACTGGTAACACGACCTTTAGCGGTAGCGGATTCGTAAAAATTCAAATTCCAACTTTAGTTTCTAATACAATAACTATTACAGATCCATTAAGTTTAGTTGCTTCAGGTAATATTGCTTCTAATGCTTCTATAATATCATCTGGTTCTATTAGATCAAACACTTCATTATTGACAAATGCTGTTTCTATTTTAAATGGCACAGTGATTGCAAATACATTAATAAAATCTAATGAGTTGATTCAAGGTAATAATCTTGTAATTTCTGAATCTATCAGATCAAATAATTATGCTTGGGCATCAAATACCTTTTCTGAATTTTTAACTGTTAATAATTCAGTAATATTTAATACAGCTAATGCATATGTCAAATACAGCAGTAATGGTCAATTATACAAAATAGTATCTACTGAAGATATACTAAACGCTAACACGTTCTTACAAGATTATACCAATAAAGCCAATTCGTTTAATGTAACAAAAACTGATAACGCTAACACGTTCTTGCAAGATTATACAAATAAAGCCAATTCATTTAATGTAACAAAAACTGATAACGCTAACACGTTCTTACAAGATTACACCAATAAAGCCAATACCTATAATACAACAAGAACTGATAACGCTAACACGTTCTTACAGGATTATACAAATAAAGCCAATTCGTTTAATGTAACAAAAACTGATAACGCTAACACGTTCTTACAGGGTTATACAAATAATGCTAACACGTTCTTGCAAGGTTATGCAGATAGAGCTAATACGTTCAATACAACAAGAACTAATAATGCTAACACGTTCTTGCAAGATTATACCAATAAAGCCAATTCGTTTAATGTAACAAAAACTGATAATGCTAACACGTTCTTGCAAGGTTATGCAGATAGAGCTAATACGTTCAACACAACAAGAACCGATAATGCAAATACGTTCTTACAGGGATATACAGATAGAGCGAATAATTTTGCTAATCTAGCTCTAATTGCAGCTAACACTTTCCTTCAAGCAAATGATGGTATAACCTTATCTCGTGCTAGAGCTTACACCGATTTAGCTAATAATTTCGGCAATGTTGCTTTAATTGGAGCTAAT